>OGZX01001321.1_pt1 | contig 25534 bp, 25 predicted proteins | sample 1576881 | NCBI WGS metagenome assembly OGZX01 (sample SAMEA3541542, study PRJEB24748) | human gut metagenome | biome: human gut; feature: human-associated habitat; material: faeces | place: China | collected 2012
GATTACCGATGCTGTCCGGCTTGGAAAGCTCTGTTATAGTTATGATACCGGTTCCCTGGCACTCCAATAACTCCGTTATTGTCCGTTGAACAGATTCAGTGATATGTACACTATCCTTTTGACTGCTGACAGCCGTACTAACCGTTTCCGATCTGTAGTTTTGCTTTTTTGTTCCGCATCCAAACAAAAGAAACATACACCAGAGTAATACAATGCCTTTCATGGTTTTACATTTACATTGGGGAGAAACGAAGTAAATTCACTCTGTACGTCGAAGCAGGGACAGACCTTTAACCATTCACTAGATTCTATTATTCCGTTACCGTTCAAATCAGGTGAATAATCCCTGTGCCCTTTTAGCTCTACAACAGTCGGATGTTTCCGACACAACTCATTCACCAAATCACGGATAGCAGACTTTTGTGATCCGGTACGGGTATCTTTGGGATTCCCGGAACTATCCAGTCCACCGACATAACAAATGCCTATACTATCAGCATTATGTCCCGCAACGTGCGCTCCTGCTTTTTCCACTGCTCGCCCTACATGAACTGATCCGTCGATGTAAACAACATAATGGTAGCCAATGCCGTTCCATCCGCATGCCCGGTGCATTTTATCAATGTCTGCAACTGTAAGGGGTTGCCCCTCACGCGATGCAGTACAATGTACTATGATTTTATTTATCTGTCTCATTTTTATCACCTTCTATTTCAATTATATCTGTCTTCTTTCCAAAGAAATTCAAGAACTTCACCTTTACATGCTTTCCACGTGCAGCAAAGTAGTTGACATATATACTTTCCAGCTCAACCCCGTATATAACCAGTAAGATTATGAGCGGTAACAAGTCGATCCCAAATGGTTGCCCGAAAGCCTGGCCAAACGAATAAGCCATTACAACCCAAATGATATAACTTGTAATCTTATCCATTGTACGCCGGACAGCTCGCGATCGTTTGATCGGATCTTTCCTGTATCGAGATGCTTCAATACCGAACTTCAGATCACCCAGCGTCAGCACTAAAGCCAGGAAGAAAAGCCATTTCGCCCAGGCGAAAAACTCAATCAGTCCAAAAAGGAATTTATCTGTATAGTTCTCCATCAGTCCCCTATTTTAGAAATTACAGGACCACGAACCGGAGTAATGCTTCCTTTTCTCCATTTAGGGAACTTATCTGAATTATGCTTGATATACCGGAGACAATCATCCATCAGTTCCTCAGCAACAAAAAAAGCATCCTTATACTCTTCCTGCTTTTCTTTTAACTCTGCATGTGAGCTATATTCAACCTGATTCTGCATCAATCCCACCCGTGACAGGTTCCTGTCTCCATGTTTCACCAAACGCGCGTAAACGAAATATTTCAGTGCTTTTTCAAGACCTGAAAATATAAATTCATCATTCCCATTTTTATAGATACCACCATGAAGCAAATTATCATAGGCATCGTTGGCTGGTTCTCCTTCTGATCGATTGACATACCGGAGCAAATCAATAAAAAGATTATCACCTAAAGCATTTTTGATATCCTGCTGTTGGGATTCATCTATGTACACAAGTATTTTTTCAACTTCAACATGCGTTGACATGGGGCGAACGGTAGTCTTTACACTATCTACGTCCGTTAATTGCTTCTTAAACGGATTGGACTTCATAACTTAAAGGGATTAATGAATAGTCGTTTGTTTGATTAACCGGATATGCAAAATGTGAGAACACTGATCGGAAACTTTGTTCCATCAGAACACGTTCGTCGATCGTCATAGCATTATAGAAGTTAAAGGCATCATTAATAATGTCGTTTGAAAACCCCAGTGCTCCGGAACGAATGCGGTAAAAGACCTCCTGATTGAATGCTGCATATATTTCCTCCGCTGTTGCATCCTTTGTCACTGTAAAGTCTTTATCGAAGTTCTTGGTTGGGAACTCGACAAATTCCGGTTTTTCGTCTCCATCATCAAGCCCTACACCTATAATTTTGCACGCTTCCGAATCTCCCTGAAAAGCCTTAAATTTTTCAGCATCAAAACCGTTCTGGTATTCGTCACCTTCAACCAGGTTTCCGTCTTTATCTTCAACCATAACTTTCTGACCTTTCCGGTAGACATACATACCCATCGGCAGGAAATTATTCCGAACATTACGATAACGGACATTTGCCAGGCCTTCATCGGTGCTAATATCAGTTATAGCGCTGTCATAAACAGCCGACGGATAGACCATGAACCCATCTTTTGACACATATAACGTCTGACCTTTATAAGCTTCGATACCTCCAGCTTCCACAATTTGAGATAGTACAACGTCAGGATTGGGATTAAACACATCTGTATAAGCAATGGTACTTTTACTAGGTTTCTTGATCTTTTTCTTCCCCTTCGAACAGGTCCAATCTGGGTGTATGGCAATTTCAGCTATATATCCAGCATCGTCTTCAATACCCAGTCGGCAGTCTTCAAAAGGAATATGCTCAACGCTAGTGATTTCACATAGAAGATTGTAATTTATATGCAAAGCAAATCCACCAAACTTCGCCAAATCATCAGAGCAGAGCCTTAACAAAGCATCACATGTCTGACCTTTTGTATTTACAATAGACTTGTAAAAGATGGAATCTTTGAAGCCCGCCCCTCTAATAAATTTTGCATACCGCCCCACACAACTTTTTGCATTACTGGAAGCGCCCAATAGCTGCAATATCATCTGAGGATAGTTATTCCCTTTCCCATAACTTTGTATATCCAGGTTAGTTACATCTGCAACGGGAATACGTATTTTCGGTATTTTTACTTCATCAATTGTCATATTTCACAAGTCTATTATATCAATTAATCTACTTCCGTCTGATCCGGATTTTTTTCGCTCTCCAATGCACCGTTTTCATCTGGATCATCTGTCTTTTTCTCATTTTCTGCCTTCAATTGTTCAGATGCTTCTTTCAGTAAAGAATCAATATACTTTTTCGTTACTTTCACATCACCAATCTTCTCAAAGGTCACAAAATGATCCTTCACAGCTTTTTTAGTCGTTCCAGCAATAAGCATTTTCTTCATATCAGCGATAGCATCCAATTCTGCCTGGGTCAATTCAACAGGGATATGATCTTTCCCTGACAACTTATCCAAGTAGTCTGCAACATCAGACTTCCATCCATCAGGTAGATGTTCAAAATACTTACTGTTTTTTTCATCCAAAGACAAAAATTCGATTGCTAACTCATCCGTACAATTCTGGTACACAATCATACGACTGGAACCAAAACCAAGAGGCATACATACACCTCTAGCAATTTGATATCTTTTTTCTTTCATACGTTCCTCAAATAATATTTGATTAGTTTTATAAAGGTTGACCAGTTCCATCAACGCGTCAAAATAGCAGTTCCTACAAGTATATGTCATTTTACGACATAACACCTTTGTAGCGATAGAAACGAGCGCGTCCCGTTCTTGCGGTGTTTCTTTCCGCATACGGAAACGCTCGATCATATCATTTGTCAATAGTTCATCTACTCTCATACAAAGAGGGATTATGCCGCTGCAGTTAAACTATCAAACAAAGCCTTCGTTGTTTCATAATCCGTTTTATGCAGGAACAAACCGGATTTCGGAGCACGTTCTTCTGTCAACACAGCTTTCCAACCGCCTTCGGTTTCCTCACTGTATTTGTCATTTTCTAATGTCGTTGCAGTCAAGCCCTGATAAAAACCGGAAACCTGAAATGCAGCATCTTTTGCCGTTCCTTTATGTTTATTTTCATAGACGACTACAAACGTTCCATTTGCCAAACCATCAATAATACTTTCACAAGTCTCTGGCCCGTTGTCCAGGATCACAATTGCAAACTCATTATTGAACGTATTTACATAGGTGCCAACATTCAGACTTGTCTTAGTCCCAGTAAAGGGCGTTTTGCCTGGTACAAAACATTTATAGCCCTTTTTGCCCGTTTTCAAAACAAGGGATTCAAGAACATTCTTTTTCCCGGTAGAAAACACGCTTTTTGCAAAATCAATATCTGAACGATTAACAATTACTGCATTTGCTTCTAAACCACGAGTAACCGGTGTATCACAGTTGATATCGATATCTTTTTTTATTAAGCTTTCGCAATCTGCCATATTTATGAGTATTTAATGGGGTACGGAATTTCCATACCCCGGATTATTAATAAGCAGCATGAATAAGTTCATCCTCTTTGGTAAGAGTACCGATCTTACCCGTTGAATAGATATAGTTCATACGTTCTTTACGTTCGAACCACACATCTAGTTCAGAAATAGCAGAGCTACCCGGATAGCCCATGAGCAACTGACTAGGTGAAGTATATACAGCGCGATGCGGTAAATTCAACTTTGTCCCATTGTCCTGGTACTTTTTGGCGAACCGGTCAAATACAGATATTGAATAAACTTTTACTCCATCCCATTCAGATACTTTCAAACCATCAAACAGAACCTGCCACGGCATAATCGTATTATAGGATTGTTTCGCATCCCAGGCTAAAGCATCAGCCAAAGATTTCGTACAGAAAATGGCAGATCCGTCCATTGCCTCAATACGTCCATCTGCATCCATTCGGATTTTTTCAAACAAAGATGTTGCAACACCTTTTGTCAATAATCCTGATTTCTGGGTTGCATAAGACGCAGTATCATTCGCTGAGATTTCTGTATATTGATTAGAGTTCCCGGCTGCAATAGCAAAAATGCGTTTCCAAAAGCCGTCGGCCATCGTAAACAGAGTTGGATCGACACCTGTTGTCAACACACCTCCATCAGCATTATTTTTTGCATCTTTATCACCATACCAAGCAATACGCCACATCATTTTTCGCATGGCTTCTTCCAGTTTGGGTAATACGATGTAATCCATATACTCCGTAGATGTCAAATCACCAATTTCAGTACCAGTTTTCAGACAGTAATCAGCAATCGTTCCTTCCAAATCCTCATAACAGAGATTAAGAGGTATTTCCCAGTCTCCAAGTTCCCACTGCTTTTCGGCAGCCGGAATACCGACTGATTTGTAGGTCGGGTTACAACCGGCTCCCTCGTTACCAACATCATCCATTTCTCCAATGAAACCAAGGCGTTTACCGTGGACTATTTTACCCATAGAAGTAATAAACTGTTCCAGGTTTTCATCTTGGAATACAGTCATATTCAATAAATCACGCAAACTCTCAATAGCATGATTTGTCGGGGTTAATTTCGTAAAATCTAACTTAGGCATATAAACAATTTTTATTTGTTAAACTTCTTTTTACGGGCATCGCGTTTTTCAGCCAACTTTTTATCGATCAGAGATACCGGATCACCATTTCCACCCTGAGCACCTTGATTACCCTGGAAACCTCGCGCATCAGGAACATAGCTACTTGCAATTTTTTTCAAGCCTTCCAAACCTCCCATAGTTTTGACCTTGTTCAAGATCACAAGTTCATCCTGGCTCTTAGCCTGAGCACGCAAAGACGTTAGTTCTGTTTCCAACTCTGCAATTCGAGCATTGGCAGCATCCAACTCGTCATTGTTATTTTCTTCTTCCGGATCGCGTATTTCGGATATTACACCTCCTTCTACGACAATGGTACTTCCATCCAGCATAAGGTGCTCACCATCCGGAGAGGCTGTATCACCGACCTGTGGATCTCCCTCCTCCCGCTCTACTGTTAATGTACTTCCGTCTGCAGTTGAAAGATCAAGGCTGACAATTGGAGCTTTCACTACTCCTAATGCCACTCCTAGCATCTGAAATGCCTGTGCAACTGTTACTTTTTTTTCTTGATTCATATTATTTATTTTTGAGTGATTCCATTTTTTTGATTGTTTATCTTTGGCTGATGCAGGAGCTTTAACCTCAGAAATGAAGCCTAACTCTTTAGCTTTATCCATATCGACATATTTATCTTCAGTCATAAGAGCACGTAAAACACTCTCTTCGGAGCCAGTACGCTCAACGTACAGATTCACAATTTTTGTCGTTTCAGTTTCTAAATCCTCTGCCATTCGTTTCAAATCTTCTGCCCCATAAGCATCGGCCAGTGTATAGGGAGGAATGTAAGGGTTGTGTATTAGAAGAGAGGAATTTTGATATGCAAAACGCCGTTCCTTTGGGGCTGTTAACAAAAGAACAGAAGCCATAGAAGCACATTTTCCCTCGATGATAGCAGTAATTTCCTTACCCGTCGAACGTAGCTTATCATAAATGGTCCATCCTTCCATACAATCACCACCACGGCAATTCAATCGTAGTTCAATACTATTATCGTTTTCTGGAATACTGTCAATAAATGCATCAACAGAATCAAAAGATGTTCCATCTACTCCACACCAGAACAAATTCATTTGTCTTGTTTCTTCATCTACTATATCACTGTGAATCTTTAATATTGCCATATTTTAAAATTATCTTTTTGTACAAATTTATATCATATTGTATATTAAAAGAGAAAATAAAATGAAAAAGCACTGCACGAATTTTGCAGTAATAAAAAAAGGCTGTACCGAAACACGATACAGCCTATGAAATAAATAATATAGCGTTCAAAAAGAGCGTTCCATCTTAGATATGACTTGATACACCTTTCTTTCACTCATATTATACTGATCAGAGAGGAAAGAAACAATATAAGCCTTCTTCAACCCATCTCTTTTTAAACGATCATATTCATTATACAAACCGACATACAGGAAATCAGATGTATTTAAACCTGCAGAATACAGTTTTTCCAACAACTCTTTATTAAAGGCTAATATCTCATAAACTTTCATATAGTCGAATTATTTTGAATCATTTTTACTCTGTCTTGAACTTCTGTAAATTCAACAACACTAACTACAGGAACCGGCATTTCCTTTAATGCTTCAACAAAAACTGCTTTTAGTTCTGCTGTATCAAAACCACCACCAGAAACCGACGGGAATATTGGAACATTTGAAAAAGGTACACCGCCCCCAGCAACATTTACCGCGCTAGCGATAGAACGCAGTAAGGGGTTAGACATTGAGTGTTTATTTATAATACCTTCCCCTCCTTCCATTTCAATAGTTACGCCTCCAGATGCGTGAGATGGACCAGACACATCACCACCTTCACCAAATTTAGGATTCTTTTCCTTGCTTACCAACTGCTTTGCTTTTGCGATATTTGCCATAACTGATGCAATAGTTGTAGCAATAGCAGCAATATTGCCCGGGAATGGCACAGACTGAGCAGCAGCAACACCTTTCGAAATTGCCTCCGCCGTACTCAAACCAATATTAAACAGAGCGACAGTCTTAGCAAAAGCGGCCAACGCTTCATTATCTTCAGCAAAACTATCTAACATAGAGGAAAAAGCATCCGTAATTGTTGTGACAGCTGCCATCTGAGCGAGAACCGCTTCATTCTCAGCACTAATACGGGCCTTTATAGCATTCTGTATATTTTTTTCACCCTGTAACTTTGCATTTTCATAAGCAGCATCCGATTCATACAATGCAGCTTTTGTCACAGCATCCATATTCACCAATACATCATACTCCGCTTGTGCCTGTTGTAGTTTCAGATCATATTCTTGCGACGTTCCTTCTTTGGCCCGTAGAATCCTATTTTCCCATTCTAAGCGAATATATTCAGACTGCCTATCGAACTGTTCTTTCCGAAAAGCTTCGTTTTCATCTGTAATCTGTTTGTTGTATGCGGCATTTATATCAGCCTCCGATTGCCGGAGTTCTTCAGCTAATTGCAAATTAGCAGCAAGTTCAGCCTGCCGGTTCTGCTCAATCAGGGAAAGACGGAGATTATGTTCCTGTGATGTACCTTCTTTGACAGAATCCAGTTGTAACTGGATACGTTCTGTTTCTTTTTTTATCAGGGCCTGGATAGATTCATCAGATAATTTTTTCAAATCAGCATCACGCTTCTGTTCTGCTAAAACCATAGAGTCATTCAATGCTTTCTTTGCTGCATCAGTTAAATTCTTTTCAGTACTGAGCTTACGTTTCAAATCTTCGATCTGCCGGTCATACTGTAAATTAATCGTTTGCCTCTGTTTTTCTATTCCTTCCTTTACCAGAGATAAAGCCATATCTTCTGCTTGGCAAATTAATTCAAGTTCTTTCTGCTTTTGCTTTACAGCTTCATCAGTAGCCTTCTTAGCCTGAGCCAAACGTGTTTTTTCAGCGGTAAGGGACTGGTTTCGTATCTCATTCTCCTTAGTCATCAACTCCTTTGTCTTATCCGAATACTCTTTTCTGACAAGATACAAGTTAGCTTCCATTTCGGCCAGCTTTTCATTAATATCTTTACTATTTTCATTATAAGTGGCCTCTTCCTGAGCAATACGAAACTGCTCCTCTGCAATCTTTAACCGGTTATCAAGTATTTCTTGTTCTTTAGCATTTGCCTCCTGAACAAATTTCAGTCTTTCTTCTGCTGTATATTTAGCCCGATCCTCCGCCTTTTTTCGAAGTTCAGAAGATTCATATTGAGCCTTTGCATTCGCAACATCTAATTCCCGAGTTTGCTTATCTAATGCAGCTTTATCTTTTGAAAGTTGTATACTGGCAAGCATGGCGTCATTACTTTGTTTGAAATATTTTCCAATTACGGGAATCTTCTCCCCTAGTTTAGTAACTTGCAATGCTAACGCTTCAAAGCCTTCGGCGACATCAAGAACCCATCCTGCAACAATCTGAAGAACGGCAACAATCCCCTCAAATGTTCTTTTTAACGGAGCCAAAACTGCATCCAAACGTGCTGATTGCTCCTCATTACCTCTCATTATTTTGACTAGCCCCGTAAGGACTGCTACAATTCCTGCAATAACTGCTATAATTGGATTTGCCATTATCGCAGCAAAAAGGGCTTTTCCGAAAGAGATTACAACCGATGTAGTAGTTTTTAAGGCTGTGCCCAAATTCATATTGCCATCTTTCATGAGCATAAGGGTTGCAACATATTTATTGTTTACCCCTAACGCCGATTTCATGGCGTTTTCATAACTACCCACCTGCCGACGAAAATCACCCAGTTTTTTCTCTGCATCTCCGATCGTAGTATTGAGAGATAAGATTTTCTTCTGTAAATCACGTCCTTTCGCTGATTCTCTTTCGATCTGGCTTAGATTCACATATATCTTATTCAGCCGGGAAAGTTCAGCACGCATAGATTGCAAACTACCTTCCTGGTCCTCTATTGATTTGTTATTGTTCCTGATCTCCTGGTTCAACAGTAGATTATGTTTCCTAAGATTCTTTATCTCATCTTCATACCGTTTATAGGCTTCTTTTCCCTCTAATGTCGTTTTATTCAACAAGGATTGTTCTTCCCGAAGCTCGGCAATATCCTGCTTATTCTCCTTGATCCGCTTCGAAGCCATATCATTTTTTATGATAACTTCTAATATAACCTGTTCTTTATTGTCCCCCATACTACATAATTTACTTGCTTTATACTTATTGGATTAACGAATATATTTTTCGTTGTTGTATTACCACTATTATTCAATTTCAAGTTTAAAATATCCTTTATCAGTTCCTGCTGCTCCCGTCCAATTCTTTTGATACCAAATATGTTTAAATGTCCTGTCTAACGATAAAACTCTTAATGTGGTTGTCTTTGGATTACTAGCCGAATAGGTTGTACCTGAATCTGAATTCGTTGCATCAGAAGGGTTAGTATAATCGCTGTTGTCATATCCTATATATAATATGTCCTCCACGTCACTACTAGCATAAAATTTAAGAGTAGCATCTATTCTAGTAGTTGACCTGTTTAAAGCCCTGATCGTGGCAAGTGTCTTCCCATTATTAGGAATAGCAGGGGATTCGTAATATCCATCTGCATTTAACGTCCAATCACCTTCGACATAGTAATCAAATGCGGGAATTGGGTCAAGCCCTTTTGCATCTTCTACTGTAAAATAGCCAACTGATTCACCCGTTCCCGAAAATTGGTGCATTACTATAAAATGATCTCCTTTTGTTGGTATGGAAATATCAACAATATAAGGCAGTCGTTCGGTATAATCACTTTGCATGATCTTAGCAGTCCATACCCCGGCAGAGTTCCATTCTTGATCTAATTTTCCAATTGAAATGTAGTCATAAGAATAATGACCACCCTCTGTATAAGCCTTTATTCTTACGGTTTGATTTGCTTTTGCAGTGGTAATCAATATTCTTTGTTCGCTATTTTGATTCACAGCTATTGGTGGCGATGTGTACCAGTCGTTATCATTTAAAGTCCAGTCTCCCTGTTGGGTTATAGTCATGGCGGGCAATGGTTCAACCTGTGAATCTATCTGTTCTACCTTTATCCTCACATCGTTAACGTCAGCCACATTGCTTGCCCTCCTGTACATCAGATCAATATAATGAGAACCAGTAGTAGCCAATACATAATCATACGAAAACACAAGGCTAGTGGTTCGTGCTCCTATTGATAGGTAGTAATTAGATGTCGTTACAGCCGTACTAAGTTTGCCAAATAAAAAAGAAGCAGTTGTTAAACTACTAAATTCCAAATGAATCCTTAGTCGGGAATTAGCATAAAAATTATCTATATTAAATCTCACTGTCGCATACGCTCCACTTCCTGTTATCTTTGGCGCAGTCCACCATCCATCTTTTCCCTCCGTCCATGATGGTGTAGTAGAAGATGAACCCTCTATATCCATGTACGAAGGTTTTATATTAGGATTGGTAAATTTCACCCTCAAAGGGGTTATCGGTATCCAGTTATAGGAAGTTGTTTTCGATCCTGTGCTTACTGTATTTGTACCTAATGTTTGCCTCCGGTATATATAAGAAGCAGTAGATCCGGATATAGTGGTAGAGGCTACGGCAAGGGCAGTAGCATACGTACTTCTTCCCGCGTATGAAAGTAGGCTATTTATGGTAGACAAAAACGTCTGTATAACATGAAGTTCTCCAAATGAAGCAGGGTGACATTCCTGCCCGTTTAATTGCACCTCCCTACATCTAGTAAAGGCTTCCAATTCTAACTCCCCTCTGCCAACAACACCTACATAATACCTTGTAGTTTGTACTACATTGGCTTCTCCTAAGAAGTCCAATATAGCCATACTTGTTGCGGTAGGGGCTAATACTCCCGGAGTAATAACAGCACCCGTGGTAACTGTTCTGTATCTACCCGCTACTACACTGCCCGAATCCGGCACAAGGAAAACGGCATAACCTCCGCTTCCTCTAAGATAAGCAACAACAGGGGCTATAAATTTATAATCAGTAAAATAACCGGGTATTATTCTATTGCCGGGAACAAGGTACTGATTTCCTTTTGGTGTTTCAAACAAACCGTATGCCGCACTTGCAGCAGGCAAATCTTCTGGCTTGATAAATATATCAGGCACGGATTCACCACCAAATAAAAAAGATCTTCTTCTATTTCCCATTATCCTACGTATTCTTTGTAATTAAAAGACTCAGACGCACGAACTATATATTTCCAGTCCGCCCACAATATATTTAATTCACATGCTTCACCTCCCGCCAGTTCCGGTAAATCAGAAGGTATCAATAATACCGAACCATCCAACTTTGTATCAGCACCTAATTTTATAGTGAATGCCAACTTAGTTGTCAGAGTAGATGTATTACGAAGCATTACAGTAGTAGTTGAATTGTGAAGCGGATAGAAACCGGATGGGTTTATAAGTAAATCCCTGCTTCCGCTTGTAGATAAGTCCATGATAATAAACCCACCAGTAAACGGAATAGATGCACCAATAGCAACAGTCGTTTTTGTATAAGAACATGCCGCCCTTACAGTTGCATCACGCCAACCTTCCCCTGTAACGCCTCTTAAATCAATAAGGTAGTTGTAGATATTATCAGAATTGGTTGCGCCATAGGCTACAACAAATGATAATAAATAGTGAACAACAGTACCGTCAACCTCTTTCATAATTGAAGTACATTGTGAATATCCGACCTTCCCCTGAAAGTATCTGTTCTGAATTTTAGAGTATATAGGTGTATTATTGATATAAGCCTGCTCTAAATCATCCATCGTTTTACCCAATATAAAGTCGTTCCAGTCCAGTTCGGTAGAAGTCTTTACTCGGTTGACCTGCAAAATATCGCCTAGTTCTATATACTCGTACCCGCTAACCGGATTATTCCACTTAGCTGAACCGTCAGACCACGTGAGTACCTGACCTGCTTCGGGATTGGCAGGGTACTGGAACTTGTTTGCTCCTTCTTCGATACCAGCTAACTTTTCCCCTTCTTCATCCGTCATAAGACGCTTTCCAAGCTCCTTCAATACATAGCGGTTATCTGCATCTTCTTTGGTATAATACTTCGATAAATCGATAGATGTAGAACCAATTCGTTCCCATTTCCCACTTATCCAAATATATTCGTCATACACATCATCCTCTGCCCCCTCTTTGGGAAGAAAGTAGATAATATTAGTTTCCCCAGTATCAGGCAGAACTTCAACAGGTAATATACTAACACCTTTGATTTGAGATATCAGATTCAGAACTTCTTCTCTGGTGTATGTTTCTGATTTGAGAAAATAATTAGCCAGGTCATCAACTACCTTTGTAATGAATCCGCTATCATTTTCCAAATCACTTGTCTTCGTCGGAACTATACCGGCAACAATACCTTCCGCGGCTTCCGCCGCTTTATTTGCCCGTATAGCCGCCTTATCAGCTTCTTCCCCAGCTGCATTTGTTTCTCTTATTACTACCTCCACCTCTTCAGCTATTTGATCCATTTCCTGACGAATAGCCAAGGCTGCACTTACTGCCGGTAGACGAAGCCAGGAAAGATAATCATCCACTGTTTTACCCGTATTCCCTTCCTGCTGTTCCCATACCTCAAAGGCACTATATCCACGTTCCCCCTGTAGTTCTTTTTTTTGGGTAGGAGTCAACTTATCCCATGTCAAACGGAGATCGCCCAATTGCTCCGGAGTGAAATCAGCATAAGTAAAAGCTTTACCTCGAAGCTCATTTTTTTCTGCCTCCGTTAAGTCTGAGAATTTCAGCTTCAATAACTCGACCTGTTCCGGGGTAAGATCATCAAAGGTGAATAGCAAATCTTCAATAGGAATAATGACACGAAAAGCAGTATCATCTTCATTGTCATACTTCATCTCCATACCATTGACCGTATAACGGAACTGTGGAGTCCTACCCGTTGCCAATTCACCGGTGTTCACACCGTTTACCCACCAATACCCATTCTTGATGGTTGGCTTTACATCTTGAGCTACCAGCTTTTTAAAGTCGGCTACAGTTATACCGGCATCCGTACCACCTAAATCAGTCTTAGTCCCCAACAAATAATCGTTATCCGATAGACTGGGATACTTCGTAAATTCTTTAATATCCTTTGTTCCTGCCATATTACTTATAATTTAATGCTATCCATTTTGCATATTCCAAACCTTGAATACTTGTCGCTCTAACAGCCATAAATTGTAGACAAGCTCCATTTACCTGTAATTCCACAGGATCATTCCTGTCTGTGGAAAGTGTACCCAACGGCTCACATCCGGCTATTCCGTATCCGTTTTGAGTTGTGATGAAAAGACTTGATGAAGATTTTGTATAAGGCGGGAATGTAGCTTCATATATTGTCGCCATTTTACCTTCATATGATGGATCTGATGGTAATTGTACAAAGACATGATAAGTCCCTTCTGAATAATCACCAGCATGAAGTTTTATGTTTAAATCATCTACAAGTCTATAGGTTGGACCGTTTCCCCCGGAGACTCTTACGGCATCCGAACTCGACAAAACTTTAAATGTCATTTGCAGATACCCTCCAAAAACACCCTTCTCAAAATAAACAGAACCATCTTCATAAAGCCTGGTCGGAGCAGTATCCCTGTTTTCATACGAGGCTCCCAATGCTATACGGGGATGAGTATCGGCATTGCCATCAATGACCACATTCCTGTTTTGGCTCTGTATCGTTAAGTCCGAGAACCACCAACCGGCAATATTTGCCTCTTCTATCAACGCTAACCCTGTTGCTATGCTTTCAAATTGACCTTGAAATCTTTCCCAGTATACAGAACCAGAACTCGGATATTTATTACTGAATGAACCGGCTGATGTTTTAGCCATCCAAAAGACTTTAGTCCCCGGAGTATCTTCAGTATAAACCGCATCAACATGTTGTTCCGTTCCGGTATAGATTTTTGAAGCATCATATTTTTTTCTGAATGTCAATGAAGGGCCAGCTTTCCCATCCTTTCCATCAGGGCCAGATATCCTTGTAGGTACAGACCAACTACGATACAAAGTATAATCTCCTGTAAAAATTGCATCAGACATCCACAACGGATAAGTACCAGAGGGAGGATCTAATGACCACCCTGATGGAGGCATTGATCCTGCTTTAGGCGTATCCGGTTGCGTTTCTGATCGTTTATATACCATATAGGTCGCATTCCCGTCCTTCCCGGGATCACCATCTTTACCATCTTCCGCCCATTTCGCATATATACTGGGATTTGAAAATCTACTCCAGACTCCATCTTTCTTTACCCGCTGGGACACCCATAATACTTTATACTCCGCGGTAACGCTAAGAGGGGCAGAATACCATTCCATAGGGACATGACCATCTTCCTGGCTGTTTGTTATCGCAGGTGGCGCATAATTCTTTGAAAGGGCATAGATGTATTCAGTACTAGTACCATCTTTACCCCATCTGGACCATAGGAATACTTCGGAAAATGCCCCCCAAACACCATTCGCCTTTTCACGCTTACAACTCCACTCAAACTGATTCTTTATATCCGGCCCTACCGGATCATCCGTCCAACCGGCAGGAACAAAATCCGCAACATTTTCTGAAACCTCCGGCCTTACTGGTTTTGCATCCTCAGTAACAGTACGCTGAAATATCCATTCTACATCTGTACCATCCATACCATCAATCACACGGACAATAGTAAATACCTGTTCGTAGACGGCCAACCCCTCACAATTAATCTCCAGTTTTATTTCAGCCTTTTCTTCCGTTACACCATGAACTACTAAAAGACCATCAGTGACCGTATATGTGCATCCTGTACCCACTGAAGTAACCAGATATTTACCTTCGCCAATAATAGTACTGTACCGTAATGGAGTCGCACCTTTCGACACCTGGATTTTGGTTGATATACGAAAGTTTTGTGCAATAACCTGAGCCGTTCCTGTTACAACATTTTTATCACCGGTTACAATATCGACCTGTTCCGTCAATCCATCTTTCGTATTATATACTGCACTATAAGTTGATAAGGTTACAGAATATGCATCCTGTCCCTTTAAATTGTTATCCAGGCCGGGAACGTTCCAAACGTTTCCTCCGAAATAAACATTGTTTAAATAGATTGATCCTTCGGCTAGAGACTCCCCATTTATAACCAAGTTGGAAAGATCGCCCCATTGCGATGAAATATGTTTCCCTGGATTGATCTCCCATGTACTGACATTACGGAGATATCGCTGATAAGTCCTTGTTGAATAAGCGGAATGCTGCCGGTTCTTCTCAATAGGATTACCGTACACGGCAAACTTCATAGCCATGCTGGGGTGAACCGTTGTTCCGGGTTTCAGCTCATATCTGAAATGAGCATTATCGATTATTTCTGTAGGCGTAAAGTAGGCAGTCGAGAATCCCACCACTACATCGAAACCGGCACTGTCAACACCGGAAGTAGTGGCATTACCGGTCAGGTTATGGAATATACCACGACAAAAATCATTCACATGTAATCCGGCAAGTTCACCTTCTTCCAGTTTCAGCTTCACGATCTTATTCTCCGTATCGACAGACTCGATCAAACCGAAAGCGATAGCATTCCAAAGTTCACCCGACACAACATCGATACGGTTAAAACGCAGTTCTGGTACTTCCAAGAACTCCCATAGCTGAAGGCTACGCATTTCACCTTCCCCTTTTTCATTTATCCTGGCACCGGAGCCATGAAAGCCACCAACATAATTGCCAAAGGTGGCACCTCCTTTAAAGGCGATTGGATACTCTGTTGAATCCGGTTTGTCTTTACGAAGAAATATTTCTTCATTATCACTTTGAATATTATCTTTGAAAGTTTTCACAGAGACCTTTCTTGCATCTCCCTCTCCTATATCAACAGGCAAATACATATCATTGGTCACCGTCCCGGCTTCGTCCAGTTCCCGGATCAGTTTTCCATCGGTGACAGTAGACGTTGCGGTAGCCAAAGACATGGCCGTATAAAGAGCAATGGTAGTAGGTGAAAATTTCAACGGTGTTGTCGGATTTACCAATATGGCATTTCTCAAAGATGTTTCACCCTCTCCCGTTACATCTACACCATCAATAAGAGCTAATTCCAAATCTGCTTTACCGGCCTCTGTATAGTTATTTACCGATAGCAACATGTAATAATTGCCATCTGCATACACAGGTTTACAGAAAGACAGGTTCGGGAAAAAGGTTGGATCAAGTTTTGCCTTTCGATATGAAATTCTTGGTTTATTTGCGTAAACACCTAAATACCCCGTCCAATACTTACGAACCAGGTTGTCATATTTCAAAGGTTCAAAAGTGAATGAACGGAAAACAATCGTCTTCGAATCTGCATCTATCCATTTCCCCCACACTTTAAGAGATTCCGTACCATTTTCTAGCAACAATCGACATTTAGTTGATTTGTTCAAAACATACTCAACTTTATTATCTTCGATTTTGCGCGTATATAAGGCAATATTTTTATCTGTCGCTGCATATGGAGATTGATACACAGTATTCTCCTGTTTATCGTAGGTATCCGCAGTAAACGCATATGATGCGAATGTTTTATCAACCAGATCATCCTCCGCGTACTTCAGTATATTCTTTTTAGTTAGTCCATAGGTATACTCCAGCTTATTATCTTTCTTGTCGATAAGCATCTCTGAAATATTGACCGCTCCGGATTTGCTTAAGATTACATCATCTGCATTGTAAAACGAAAGAATACTACCTTGGTATTCTACCATCAAACCAAATACCCCCATGACAGACTTTATAAAGTCCATCGCTGATATATCAGGTAAGTTTTCCCGAATAGGATAATCCAACAAGAATGCTGTTTGAGAATAATCCTTTTCATTCTCCGGAGCAAAAGAGATAGTCAAATCTATTTCAAAATTCCCAGTCCTAAAAGGATCGTAAATACCAAAACAAATATCACCTGCACCAATGTTTCTATACTCATCAATATCTTTTGATGCACTTTCAAATATATCAAAGATTGGCGCTTCACCTTCCTTAAACTCTGTAGCGATACTGAATATACCAAACTTCCATCCGGTAGCCACATTATTCGCTTTTACTGTACCTTTTATCCGATATCGTCCACCTAACGGAATTTTAATAAATGTTACTGGCATCGTACGATACATGAGATCATACAATTTCTGATGATAAAGAGCATTTTGATAGTTCAAATCTGGTAATATATCATACTTTTGTCTACCTGCGATCTGATCAGATGTAGTAGTCCCTCTAAGGCGAAAAGCCAGGTTGTCCGCGACCTCTTTACTCCCGTTAGTAGTGGGTAACATCAACCACATTTTCTCAATTACCGAACGATAGGCATTATTCATTACAAACGACTGCCCCACTATCATATCAAATAGTGTCGATACTTTCACCGCTGGACGCAAATGTTCGGGGTACTGCGCTTGCATGCCGTCCAACTTTGGGACCCAGGTAACAAAATCATTTTCAGTCACATTATAGTCCCAGGGGATCAAACCGCTATCCGGGAAAATATCTTTCAGTTTGTAATCATTCAGAAGAGTCAAACGCTTATTTCCTCCAAATTTGATAAGGACCTCTATTGTTTTACTGGTCGATTTAACAACAGCAACGCCATCATCAAACAGAGTAATACCGCCCCTGATAACCTTTGCTGTATGTTCTACATGCGGAAAGTCTGTTTCAACATTCACTTCTGTTGAGTAACTAAACGTCTGAATGTTGTGTGCCGTTTTAGGAAGCTGGATAGTGTATGAATACCCAGACAATATTGTTGACATATCGGCCGGCTTACTCACAGCACGATTCAATACGATGCCCGAGCCACCCTCTGGCAAGTCAACCTCTATACCATCTATGTAAAGTTTATCTTTCATTCGGTAATACAATTGTTATGTCAAAATCCTGCAATGCAGCTTTTGTTCGTTTATACTCTTTTACTTCGACCTCCACATTATACCACCCATCAGGAACAGAAGCCTGCACAATGGCACTTTCCTGTATAGCGGTGAAGTTCTCAAATGTTTCCCGGTCCAGCATAGCAGCAAACAGGGTTATTTTATTTATCTGATCAAATGCCAACTTATAAGTCAATCCTCCGATACCAGCCGTTTGAATATTCTCCAATTTCCGGCTGTCCTGATAAATACAAAATTCGTATGAATCCAACTCACCGCGACGGCTAATCCATCGTAATGTGATATGTGCTCCGTCTCCGGAAAAACTCACTACCTTATTACTTCCATAGACAACTTCAAAAACTCCGGAAACAAGAGATACCCCGGCTTGCACTACGGACCAGGCTACATTCTTCCGTACCATTCCATTTGACAACGCATCAATGGTGAACAAAGACTTCAACAATCCCGATGCATCAAACACCGCTGTATTTGCTATTGCTGACACTTTCGTCTTTACTCCTTCAATAGTGATATCATACTCCCCTGCCCCTTCCATTGTGAAAAGAACCGGATCAAAAACATACTGCGTATCCGATGGTGCGTTTACTGTTGCCATTTCATTTATTCAATTTTATAGATTCAAACTCCATTCTCATTAAAAAGCCGACACGGTCTTTTATTCGTGATATCGTTTCCGGTACTTCAGCCGTATATACATCTGTATCCGCTCCCCTCCGGTAAAGTTGTGTTCCTTCCCTGGCTATTTTACGAGAAACCAGATAAGCAAAAGAATTGCGCTCTGACTGGCTATCAAAAGAGATACCTTTATCAATTACCCACTGCTTTATAATCTGATAAAATCCGACCGGAACCTTACCCGGTTTACGCCCTGTCTCCAACGTACCAAAAGCCATACGACCAAACAATACTCCGCGATCCTCAGACACATCGGTACGCATGGATTCAGATGTACGTCCAGAAGCTCTACGACCGGAGCTATCAATATTGGAAATGATTCGCTTCCGAAGATCTTCCAATTCTTCAAATACTATGTTCTGTACTTCTTTCATAGATTACGTTCACATATTCCGGTTATCTCTTTCAACACCACTTCAAAGACAATACCGGAAGTAACAGCATTGAGTTTATTATATGCAACCTGGTATTTCATCACTCCACCCAAAGGTTCAAAGTTTCCTGTTTCGTTCAACTTCACAATGAATCTCATGGCTAATGATTTCATCCGGTCAACGACACAGTCATTATCCAGACCGTTGCCATTCAGCTCTACTTTATCTAAGAAAGCCAGCATCCCATTCTGGTTGTCACGGATATTTCCATTCTTAAAGTCCAGTTCTCCAGAAGCAGGAAGAACATACACAACAGCCGGAAGCAGTATCCTATCAATTTCCACATTGGCCTGGGTCCAGTCCTCAAAAACGAACGGTACTCCTAGTGATTCAGCAACCTGTTTCAATTTATCCTGTACCGTCATTTCTTCTCACTTATTATTTTGTTTAACCTCCTTTGATACATGCCACTGTCATAATCAATTTTCATCATTGCATATACACGCCTTTCCGGTAAATCGAATACCGCTTCATGAGATATGGATAGACGTTGAGCAATCCGATCGACAACACCAAAAACACCATGGTCAATCCCATAAAATCCGGCTCTGACTTCTTCCGGTGTTGGTTTGTACTTGAACGTGTTTTCATCACGTACCGTCATACGTTCCAATTCCCGGTAAACTGACAGGCCAAAATTGTAAACAGAAATAAAAGGTTTACTCATCACCTCCTTTTCATTCAAACCTAGCAGCACCTTTTGAGGAATAAACAGAAGCTCAGACCTTGTGTCCATAATAGATAAGTCAATACGTTGACCGTAAGTTAGCTCTGGTATTTTCTCCGGTGAAAATACCGTTTCCAACTGATCCCAAAAGTCCACTCCTTTTAGCATCAGAATCACATTTTCAATAGTAGTCTTACTCGTTATCTTCATTACCAGTTATATGTTGAGTTACCCGTACGCGGGGCAACAAGTCTATACATTCCCATTATCAGCATATCCAAATAGTCCGGAGACCGCTTAATAATACCTTTCATTGCTTCCTTGCTGATGATATCCTTTTTCCGGGTATCCTTATCTACATTCGCAGCAATCAACAGCTGTAGTTCTTCAGCAATGAGTTCCGCCTGATCCGGTCGGCAAATGATCTGTAACTGCCGTTTGTCTATCATTTCAGCCAATTTGTATGCACATTCGGCTTTCAGGTTCGCATATTTATTCTTGAATGCAGATGCACCATTCTTGAACTCTTTGATCCCGTTCAGATAGCTCTCCAAATAACTTCCTAAACCATCACTGTCTGCCACCGTCTGGGACCTGCCGACACCATGCATAACCATGAGCTTTCGCAAATCCGTTTCAATCTCCCGACCTGATGATTTGTCTTTATCAATCTCGATTGAAACACGTAAGCCTTCCCAGTAACCAGCGACAAAGTGATCTCTTCCTTTCATTGCCAAGTCGGCACTTATAGCCTTTCCTCCGATCAATGCACCGGTGTTGGTAAAGCAATCCATCACTGCATCGTAATCGACTAAAGAGTTCGGATCACTATCATACTCCCATTTTCCCAGATAAAGACGTTGATAGGTTACTTTATCCTCTGTCTGACGAAGGGTATCAACATAGTCTTCTGTGACAAACGGGTTATCCTGTACTAATGCCGGTATGAATGCATACGGTACTTTGAGCTTTCCTGCTTTACTGGGCTGATAAAATCTCTTGTACAGCCAGTTCTTTTTCGGATTACAGGTTATCAGTATTTTCGACGGGATTTTATAGAGATCATTCAAGTGCCGACCTATACGAGTTTTCAGCATCTCAAAAGCCAGACCGTTGATCTCTCCGGCTTCCTCTATCCATCCCCCGGTAAATTCTTTCGATCCTAACCGTTCATACATTGGGTCCTTACGAGGATAGTAGGTCAAATCCAGATAAACGATCTCCGAACCGTTGTTGAACTTGATACCATCGTTTGTGATACGGTAACCGGTAAACCCGTGATATTGTGCTACCTTACCAAACGTTACCGATACAGAAGCTTGTGAGTCCTTTAGATTGTTACGACCAACAAACCAGCGTGTACCAGGCAAATGAAAAGCACATTGCATCAACCATTCACACCCTAACCAAGATTTTCCACCACCTCCCGCACCGCCGTACAGGATGAATTTATGTTCACTATCCGCTAGATAGTTGTAAGCAAGCCGCTGTTTTAAATTTACTTTCATTCATCTGCTTGCTTTATTAACTGTTCAACATTCGGGGTTACCGGAAGGAAGTTAAACCCAGTAAACTGTATCTTATTACCGCCTGTTGTTACATCAACCTTTTGAGTACCGTTAATACCAAGAAGCTTACAACGCATTTCAATACATCGCTCAATCCCGGACAAATAGCGCGGATCACCCATGTTGATAATTTCCTCACCCAGGACACGAGTAGAAGATTTCTTCTTACCTTTCGCCGGATCACCCTCACAATCGTCTTTCTTCTCAACAGACTTCTTTTTCTGGTCTGTCTTTGACTTCTCCCAGGCTTCCCAATACTCACGTTCCAGCTTGTTGATCTTTCCAAGTTCTATTGTCAATTGATTATTAACGAAATCCTTTCGAGCCTCTTCTGATTCTTTCAGTATCTCCTTAACATCATTGAATACTGTTACATGGGAAATCGTACGGCCAGTAATGGCAGATACAGACTCCGCAATCTCACGGAATGTATATGCTTTAAAGTAAAGAGGGGCAATCAACTGTTTGTCCTGCTCTTTCTCTCTTGCTTTTCTTGTCGCTGCCATTTGTTAAACCTATATGTTAAACTATTACTCTTTTAGGATAGGGCTTAGATATAGCCCTTATAGATTTGATCATCCGTCGATCAATCGGATAAACATATTTGATCTTCGTATCACCTTTGATCACTTCTGCACGTGGATCAACATTCTTCTTAAGCCATTCTAATGTCGATGTTCCATATTTTGCATTTACTGATCTTCTGTGAGTTAACTTTCCATTCAGCATGACACCACGTTCTGATGCAAACTCACCTAAGTAATACCAGTTCGTTGCTTGATAGATCACGCCAATATGTCCTTGGTTCCGGTCTGCATAACTGACGATCAACTTGATTAGCGGTGCATCCTGCCTAATTGCTTTCAATGACATAGCCAAAGCCTGAGACGTGCATTCCTGTTTTCCGTTCAATGCTACACGGACTAACTCCATGACTTGCCCCTGGACCAGATTAAAACTTGATGCAATATGTTGATTGGCTCCATTAGAAAATAATATCACTCCACACCACTCATCCGAATCATTGAAGACAGAATAACCAAGCCGGGACTGTGGTACAGCTTTTGCATAATGATATTTCAAACATGCAAATTTAATAGCCTGATATGAAGCCTTTTCCAATCTCATAATTCACCACCTCCCACAACATAAGTTATACCTTCAAACTTTTCTATAAGCTCCTTCAATCCTACTTCAAATCGCTCAAACTGTTTCACACTTTGAAATGATATCTTCACGAATGGAAGAGCAACTTTTCTTTCTGCAGTCAGTTCATCCGGAATATCTGCATCCTGATTTTCCATATTGATAGTTGCTGATGAAAAATCTATATCCCAACTATCCAATTCATCAACGCCAAAATCTTTTACAACAGCATCAAAATCAAAGAATGATGTATCAGATATGTGGTTGTCCGCTAAAGCTAACGCCTTACGCCGGGCATCTTCCGTCGATAAGTCATTACGTTTGATCGCGATAAGTTCCGTACCGTCACTTTCAATGACACGAACCTTTAAACCTAACTCCTGAGCCTGTTCATATACACCATTTCCGGCAATGATACAATCATCATTGTCAAAAAGAATAGAACGCCCGGCACCACATTCTTCAAGGCTTTTCCGAATCAGACGCTTATTTTTATCATCATGGATACGATAGTTGTTTGGATCAATCTTTATATTACTCATACATACTGAATTATATAAAGACAAATATAATAAAAATATATCATATTGTATATACAATATTCATATTGATACAGAATCGGTTTAAAATTCTATTTTATACAACAATCTATTGTTTTTAGTCTATGATTATTCTATCTTTGCTATGATAATTATCACCTAAACTAATTTATTGTAATACATAAATCTAATTAATATGAATACAGATTGTCCTAATTGCGGCTCAGAAGACGCTTTCTTTAATGGTGTATGCTACGAATGCCCTGATTGTGACTATGAATGGCATGCCAATGGATCAGAATCATTAGAAGATGATGACTTTTTTGATGATTAATACATCAAAGAGGCTTCAAATACAAAATAATAGATGAAGCCTCTTTAATTTTATTTTAGAACCACATTTCATATATTACCTTTGTATCCACATTTGCGGTATAGATCATTATATGTACAAGCTCTTCCATGATTCAGCTTTTTTATTATGAATTATTTATATATTTGCATCGAGCTATAGAAAAACATAAATATGGATAGTGAAGAGATTTTATATAATTTACAAAAAAATCAAATAGATCAATTACATAATGCTACATTAAATATCAGTAAGCAATGTTTTGAAATAAAAAAACTATGCTTGACAATAGAGCTTACAGCATTAACATTTACCCTAAATTTCACATCCAACACTTATGACTGTTGTTTGTTTATAGCATTTTTAGGTCTAATTATTCCTTTAATTTTTTGGATTTTAGACTCACTCACATATTATTATCAAGACGTCCTGAGATATAGAATGTTAGAAATAGAAAATGTTGTGAGAAAAAAAAATAATCTTCCAAAAGAAAAAAACAAACATAAAAGAAGTACTTGCTGTAGATTATATCATTCAGCATTTAATCGATCTCAAATATTATATTGCATATTAGGAATTTCAGATTTAATATTTATATATATATTTATATGATGAAACTCTTCATTAGCTATTCAACACAAGACGGAATCATCACTAAAGATTTATTATCACAAGTGAAGAATTTTTATAGCAAATATGGGAATTGTTATATTGATTTGTTAGATAATGACAGCATAGACAAACAGAAAAGAGTATATCTAGAATTATATAAAGCTGACATTCTCATTCTTTTACATACCCCTGCATCTGATAAATCAAAGTGGGTACAAAAGGAAATTTATATAGCTTATAAAAGGAATATACCAATTATTATTGTAAACAATAGTAATTTAAAAATGTTATTACACAGTCACAAACTTAAAACTATTTAGTGGTTAACAGCACACAATTATTCAATTAATTAAAGTATTAATTTTTCACACCATGTATTACGCTATAATTACAGAAAATGATGTTTCAAACTGGTCTGACAAAACCGGAGAACTATATCATCTTCCTAAACGTTACCTAAAATATATACCAGAAGGAACCAAAGTGATCTACTACAAAGGCCGGTTAACAAATAAAAACTACAAAGATCACCGGTTGACAGAAGATCCACACTATTTTGGTATTGCGACCATTGGACAACATTACATAGACTCTTCATCAGAGAAAAATGACTACTATTCTAAAATAGTTGATTTTAAAAGATTCGAACGCCCTGTTTTAATAAAGCATAATAATCAACACTTAGAAGATATACCAGAAAACCTAAAAGCCAATTATTGGAGAAATGCTGTTCGTCCAATCACAAAAGAGATATATGATAAAATTCTCTCACTAGCAGAAATCAATGACGATAGTTCACTTTCCACTGTAGACAACTTCACTACGGAAGTCGAAACAAAAGAGGGTTCAAAGAAATTGGTCTATACAACTAAATATGAACGAGACCCTAAGTTAAGAGAACAAGCAATAAAAATACATGGGCTATCCTGTATGGCTTGTGGTTTCAATTTTTTTGAAACATATGGAGAACAAGGAAGAGGTTTTATTCATGTACATCACGTAAAACCTTTATTTGCAACTGGAGAATGTATAATCAATCCAAAAACAGATTTAGTTGTTCTATGCCCCAATTGTCATTCCATGGTACACCGCAATAAAAATCAAGTATTAACTATTGATGAATTAAAGAACCTCATAAAGTAATAGGTTGTCTACCAAGTTTTATAAAGTCTCAGAGAATTGAGAATTTGAAAACAGCCTCAGATAGAGATTCGAATAAAAACAGGTAAAAAGGGACTATTTTCAACTTGTTGGATGGCCTCTAATACCCTATTTCATTTATCATATATTTATCATCCTTCTTACGTAAGCCCCCGATAAAGTACCCGTATAAAAAAGAATCGCTATAGCCTTATTCGAT
>OGZX01001322.1_pt1 | contig 25525 bp, 11 predicted proteins | sample 1576881 | NCBI WGS metagenome assembly OGZX01 (sample SAMEA3541542, study PRJEB24748) | human gut metagenome | biome: human gut; feature: human-associated habitat; material: faeces | place: China | collected 2012
TAATCGCATTTTTTCTGATCGTCAGTCTGAACGGCTGGGCGCAGGAAGCCGCTGAAATAATCCGGGTGGCATGTGTAGGAAACAGTATTACATTTGGAGCCGGGATTGCGAACCGCGACCGCGACAGTTATCCTTCTGTTCTCGGGCAAATGCTTGGGAAAGAATATGAAGTGCAAAACTTCGGTATCAGTGCCCGTACCATGCTGATGAAGGGGAATCTCCCTTACATGAAGGAGCAAATATTTAAAGATGCTCTCAGTTATAATCCCGACATCGTTGTGATCAAGCTGGGGACAAATGATTCCAAATCGTTCAACTGGAAATACAAAGCCGGACTTCCCGGAGATATTCAGACGATGATCAATGCGTTTAAGGCAATTCCTTCTAAACCAAAGATCTATCTTTGTTATCCACCCAAAGCCTATGTCAGCGATGCCAGTATTAACGACAGTATCATTGCAGCCGGTGTTATTCCAGTGATTGAACAGGTAGCGAAAAGAAATAAATTACCGATCATTGACTTACATACAGCATTGAGCGGCATGCAGGAACATTTCCCGGATAATGTCCATCCCGATCCGGTCGGTGCCCATAAGCTCGCTGAGACCGTTTACAAAGCAATCACAGGCAAAGAAACTTCTCACCGGATGCAGGCTTTTCCCGGTCTGAAAAGCGAATGGAACGGATGCGACCGTTACGATTTCCAGTTCAAGGGACGCGATGCGATCGTGGTTGTCCCTAAACAGGCGGCCAAAGGAAATCCGTGGATATGGCGACCGGCTTTCTTCAATGCTTTCCCCAGTGTAGACAAGGCTTTACTGGAAAAAGGATTTCATGTAGCTTATTATGATGTGACACATTGTTATGGGAACCCGCGTGCAGTAGCACTAGGCACGGAGTTCTACCATTATATGAAAGATTGGTACGGACTTTCTCCGAAAGTAACCCTGGAAGGATTCAGCCGCGGTGGGTTATATGCTTTGAACTGGGCAGCCAAAAATACAGACAAGATCGCCTGCATCTATATCGACGCCCCGGTTTGCAATGTATTCAGCTGGCCGGGAAGAAAGAATGCAGAGTTGTGGAACGACCTGTTGAAAGAATGGAACCTGACAGACGAAGAAATGAATTCGTTCAAAGGTAATCCGATCGACAACCTGGAGCCGTTGGCAAAAGCCGGAATCCCGATCATCAGCGTTTGCGGAGATGCCGACAAAGTCGTTCCTTTTAAGGATAATATGGATATAGTACGTTCCCGCTACCTGGCTCTGGGCGGTCCGGTAGAGGTAATTATCAAACCAGGTGTAGACCATCATCCCCACAGCCTGGAAAATCCGGAACCGGTTGTGGACTTCATCCTCCGCCACCAACCGGAATATGAGAAATACCTGCATTACAACGTGCGCGGCAGCCTGCAAAACTCGTTTGTCAAGTTCGAGAAAGAACGTAAAGCACGTGTCGCTTTTCTGGGCGGTTCTATCACAGAGATGAACGGCTGGAAGAACATGATCGAAAAACAGCTGCAACAGCGTTTCCCTTATACGACTTTCGAATTTATAGAAGCCGGCATCGGTTCTACCGGAACGACTCCGGGTTCCTTCCGAATGAAAAATGATATTCTCTCGAAAGGAAAAATAGACCTGCTTTTTGTGGAAGCAGCCGTGAACGACCATACAAACCATTTCACTCCATTGGAACAGGTTCGTGGTATGGAAGGGGAAGTGCGCCATGCATTACTGAGTAATCCGGAAATGGATATCGTGATGTTACACTTCATCTACGATCCGTTTATCCCGATGGTTGCTAAAAAACAGCAACCGGACGTCATACTGAACCACGAACGGGTGGCAAACCATTATCTGATCCCTTCTGTCAACCTGGTTCAGGAAATAGGCGAACGGATGCAGGACGGCGAGTTCGCCTGGGAACAGTTCGGCGGAACCCATCCGTTACCGTTCGGACATAAATTCTATGCCGCAGCTATCAACCACCTCTTCGATACGATGTGGAAAGGAATCACTCCCGACAGTCCGGTCGTTGCCCATGAAATACCTGCACAACCACTCGATGCATACAGTTATTACGGAGGCGACTTTATCGACCTGAAAGAGGCTAAACTGAACAAAGGCTGGAAATACGTTCCTTCCTGGCGTGCGGATAATACGTATGAAAAGAGAAGAGGTTTCGTTGACGTTCCCATATTGGAGGCAACCCGCCCGGGCGACAAATTGACGCTCGACTTCACGGGAAAAGCGATCGGTATCTTCTGTACACCGGGCCCGACAGCCGGAATCCTTGAATACAGCATCGACGGTGCCCCATTCAAAAAGCTCGATACATTCACCGAATGGAGTAAATATCTTTATATTCCCTGGGTATATATGCTGGAAACAGAACTAGACGACACTGCCCATAAACTGGTACTTCGTATCTCGAAAGAAAAGAATCCCGATTCTTTAGGTACGGAATGTCAGATACGAAACTTCGTTGTAAACAAATAAAATAAAATGAAAGAATTAAACAGGAAGAACGTTCCGGTCAGCATCCGCCCGGAACGTATCATACAGTTTGGAGAAGGTAATTTCCTTCGGGCATTTGTGGACTGGATCATCTGGAATATGAATGCCAAAACGGACTTCAACAGTAATGTTGTGGTAGTTCAACCTATTGAAAACGGGATGGTCGACATATTGAACCAACAGGACAACCTGTATCATGTCAACTTACAGGGCCTGGATAAAGGGGAAACAGTCAACAGCCTTGAACTGATCGACGTGATCAGCCGTTCACTGAATCCTTACACCGATTTCGAAGCATTCATACAATTGGCGGAACAGCCGGAAATGCGTTTCGTGATCTCCAACACGACCGAAGCAGGCATCGTTTTCGATCCGTCCTGCAAACCGGATGATGCGCCAGCCTCTTCTTATCCAGGTAAACTGACACAGTTACTTTACCACCGTTTCAAAACATTCGACGGGGATAAGAACAAAGGATTAATCATTTTCCCCTGCGAACTAATCTTCCTGAACGGACACAAGCTGAAGGAGACAATTTACCAATATATCGATCTTTGGCAACTGGGCGAAGCGTTCAAAACCTGGTTCGAAGAGGCCTGTGGTGTTTATGCCACGCTGGTAGACCGTATCGTACCCGGCTTTCCACGAAAAGAAATCGATACCATCAAAGACAAACTCCAATATAACGATAACCTGGTGGTACAGGCTGAGATATTTCATTTATGGGTGATCGAAGCACCACAGGAAATATCCAGGGAATTTCCCGCCGATAAAGCTGGCCTGAATGTATTGTTCGTTCCTTCCGAAGCTCCTTATCACGAAAGAAAGGTTACTTTACTGAACGGCCCTCACACCGTCCTTTCACCCGTTGCTTTCCTTTCCGGAATCGACATCGTACGGGATGCCTGCCAGGATGAAGTGATCGGAAAATATATCCGCAAAGTGATGTTCGAAGAATTGAAGGAAACGTTGAACCTGCCTAAAGCAGAACTGGAACAGTTTGCAAATGACGTACTGGACCGTTTCAACAACCCGTTTGTCGATCATCAGGTTACTTCCATCATGCTGAACTCTTTCCCAAAATACCAGACACGCGACCTGCCGGGTCTGAAAGAATACCTGAAACGCAAAGGCGTTTTGCCGGAAGGACTTGTATTGGGACTGGCAGCGATCCTTACCTATTATAAAGGAGGCAAACGTGAGGACGGAACCGAGATCGTACCCAACGATGATCCGAAGACAATATGCCTGATGAAAGAACTTTGGGCAACCAACTCTACACGGACCGTGGCAGAAAAGATCCTGGCAGTGGATGAAATTTGGGACGAAGACCTCAACCGGATTTCCGGGTTGACAGAGCGGGTTATTTATTATCTGGATGCGATTCAGGAAAAAGGTATGAGAGAGGTAGTAAAAGAGATTCTCTGATGAAAAAGTATATCCAAATAAATCCGGCCGATAATGTCATCGTAGCCATAGATCCGTTATCAGCCGGAGATCAGATTGAACTTGGTGATCTGACGATCACTATCCGGGAAGAGATCCCAACCGGGCATAAAGTGGCTTTGAAAGATTTCACCACCGGTGATTTTGTTATCAAATATGGTTTTCCCATCGGCCACGCGCGGAACGATATCCCTGCGGGAGCTTGGGTAAACGAAAAAAATATAAAAACAAACTTGGATGGGTTACAGGATTACACCTGGCAGCCACAGGACACGACATTGCATATTCCCGACCGAGGATTGACCTTTAACGGCTACCGACGTAAAAACGGAGAAGTCGGCATACGTAATGAGATATGGATCCTGCCGACAGTCGGTTGTGTAAACGGCATCGTCAACCAACTAGCAGAAACTCTCCGACGGGAAACGGATGGGAAAGGTGTGGATGCGATCGTGGCTTTTCCCCATAATTACGGCTGTTCCCAGTTAGGTGACGACCATGAGAATACCCGCAAAATCCTGCGGGACATGGTGAAACATCCGAACGCCGGTGCAGTACTGGTGGTCGGACTAGGCTGTGAAAACAATCAGCCGGATACTTTCCGTGAGTTTCTGGGGGAATACGATACGGAACGTGTCCGCTTTATGGTCTGCCAAAAAGTGAAAGACGAGCAGGAAGAAGGTATGAAGCTACTGCGCGAATTATATGCCATTGCCTCAACCGACCAACGTACGCCGGTTCCTTTCAGCGAACTGCGTATCGGTTTGAAATGCGGCGGTTCGGATGGTTTCTCCGGAATTACCGCCAATCCGCTATTGGGTGTATTTTCCGATTTTCTGGTTGCACAGGGAGGAACGACTGTTTTGACGGAAGTCCCCGAAATGTTCGGTGCCGAAACATTATTAATGAATCGTTGCGGTACAGAAGATTTATTCAACAAGACCGTCCGCCTCATCAACGACTTCAAAGCCTATTTCCTGGAAAACAAACAACCGGTCTATGAAAATCCTTCTCCCGGAAACAAAGCCGGAGGTATCTCTACACTGGAAGAAAAATCACTCGGCTGTACACAGAAGTCAGGTAAATCAGGAGTCAAGGATGTCCTTACGTACGGAAAGCGTTTATCCACTAAAGGTTTAAACCTGTTGAGCGCCCCGGGAAACGACTTGGTAGCCAGCACGGCATTAGCCGCCTCAGGTTGCCACATGGTACTTTTCACCACCGGACGAGGAACGCCTTTCGGAACATTTATCCCCACTGTCAAGATTTCAACCAACACTGCTTTATCAGAAAACAAACCCGGCTGGATCGACTTTAACGCCGGAACTTTGGCGGAAGGCGAAGCTATGGAAACCCTCGCCGAACAGTTTATCCGGTTCATACAGGATATTGCCGGAGGAAAACAGACCAACAATGAACGGAAAGGATATCGGGAGATTGCTATATTCAAATCCGGAGTTACTTTATAGTTATTTCCATGTCGTATGTATCATTCTTCACGATACATACGACACAGAAAGACTATACTTTTATTTCTTTATAAATTTAAATGTTTTCCTGTTACCATTTGAACAAACCACCTGTGTAACATAAACGCCCTTACTCATCGAATAAATATCGACTGTACCAACATGGGTCATAGGCAATTCCTTCTTTATTAGACGTCCTGAAACATCAAATATCTCTATACAGGAAACAGGGGCAGTAGCCTCAATAACTAAGTATTCATTTGAAAGTTTATAAACGATGCCCTCATTATGGATATTCTCATTTCCTGTCGTTTGATTTTTCGAAAAATAAAGATTATCCAGATAGAAAGTACCTTCTACGCGACTTTCAATCCAAATATACTTGATATTCTTCATATCAAATGTTCCCGACAAATTGGATAAAAGAGTCTGAGTCGTTTTCCATTTTTCTTTTTCAACCGATACAGATATAGCACCTGACTTATTTACGGCATCCGACAGATAGACATTCAATATCCCCGTATCCGGAGACCAGGTATCAAGATGAAGATATTTCATGGAAGACATATCCAGTGATCCCACATAAAGCCTCATCATATTCGTATTGGTCAGTTTCCAGGTAGAAATACCATCGATTGTAATAGTATCAATAACTGTTGTTTGTCCATCTACCTTATCTAAAGAGGAAGGAACATCTTTATAAGAATCACTGAATATAGAGATCACATCCCCTTGCACAGCCGTAGGAGTAGGGGCAGGTGAAAGAGGTTTAGCCTCTTCTTCCGGATCAGGATCTGGTACGCTCGCTTTTTGATACAAGTAAATATGATCCAGATAGACTCTACGTTCTTCCCCTGTTCCACCGGATAATTTGATACTCTTGATCTTCCCGCCTGTTCTAGAAAAGAGATCAGTCAAGTCGATATCAAGGCTGTTCCATGTATGGGGGTTCAATTTATAACTCTTGGTAACCGACACCGTTCCTCCTCTGGCTGCAACTATTGTTATATCAAACCAACTACCCGGATATATTTCCATGTGAAGCATTTGTCTCCCTCCCGAAGAAATTTCAGCAAAAGGAAGTTCCTGCGACTCAAAACCGGAGAATAGAATAATACGTTTGTTATTCGTATCCAGAGCAGAATTATTGGCCGGATCATACAAGTCCGGGGCATATTTAGTACTAAAAATACTTATTGTTTCTTCAGCATCTTTGGATGGCATTGGAGCCTGTGGGATAACTTCAATGACTTTCTTTATCGTTATATCTTTCAAAGTAATTGTTGTTGCCCCTCCTTTACCCAAATCAAAAGCCATGCGAGCCGAATTATTCGTTTCGTTATGCATGGTAAAGGTATAAGAAAACGTTTGCTCCGTTGTTCCTGGTATAAATGATAAACTCCCATATTGAGTATAAGGCTTACCATTTAAACCTACATAAGTAGAAAAGCTTACACCACCCCCAGCTGTTGATTTTGTGGTAAAAGAAACTTCATAGGTTGCATTTTTCTCTATGGAAAGCCCTTCCAATAAAGCCTGAACTGAGTAAGTTTCAGTACCTCCGTCTACTATATTTATCGTTAACACGCCATCATATTGGGTAGAACCAACCTGTCCTCCCTCTCCTTTATATACTGCCCAATTCTTCCCTTTCGAATCATTGCTATCATAAATAGTCTTTTCGTCCAGAAACTTTATTTCCGCAGCTTTAGCAGGCATATTATAGGTAAGCAATGCATCAGGCAGATAAGGATAATACCCTTTTGAGGTATTGTATATACTTGATGCCAGATGCCAGTAAGCAAAACTAAAACCATAACTTTCAATTGTCCGTGCCACATGGTTCGTCCAAAGAAGACGAGAGTCGATATCTGCCTTTTCATGAACTCCAAACTCTCCGATATGGATAGGGACATTATTATTCTTTTGACTGAACGCTCTTATCTTTTTAAAATCAGCAGTGACAGCATCCCGCTCTTTCTGCGTATCATTCCATCTTAATCCGACAGGATACATCGGATTTACCCATTCGGCCCCCTGGTGGGTAAAGGATAATGGATTATAATAATGGATCGTTACAATCAGACGGTCGTCATTTTCCGGTAATTTTAAAGCATTCTCACCTTCCAAGCCATAGATTGTTCCCCAATTTGTCGTACCGACCATGATAACACGATTTTTATTATTGTCGTTCCTGAACTCAGTTCCTTGCCTTATCGTAGCGATAGCTTCCGGGAAGACTTCATTCCATTTGCTATCCATATTATCGCGGGGTTCATTCAATATTTCAAAAATCAATCGTTCATCATAATTCTGAAAATAATCGGCTAACTGCCCCCAGAGCGCAAGAAAACGTTCTATCTCTTTTTCTTGTTCCGTATCTGATAAATCCATCAACGGATCGTAATGATGCATATTGAGTATGACCTTCAGGTCGGCAGCCAATAGCTTATCTATCACAGTCTGTATTTCTGCCAGGAACTCTGCCTTTATATTATAAGGAACCTCTTCCAGACTTCTATAATTTCCCGTCGGATAGTTATCCCAACGGACAGGCAACCGTACGTGTTTAAAACCTTTCGCTTTTATTTTCTGGATATATGTGTCGCTCCACGCATAATCAGGATTTTGTTCGTATGTAGCACCAATATTGACACCCCGGCTGAGTTGCCTGTTAAAAAAGGCAAGGTTGGTTGGAGTAAAAGGTCTCTGCTTTTTGTAAAAGTACATATTGTCTATAAATATATTCTTACCCTTACCGTTCTCGCTAATTGTTAAATTAACAACGCGTAGTGTACCGGATACCGGATTAGGCATATCTATCCGAGTCCATTTCCCGGCTGAGAGGGTATGGGTTTGGCCGCCTTTATCATCTCCTACTCCAATTAAATCAACTGTCAAATTAGCTTCTACTTCTGAATATACATCTATATGAAAATAATCCATAATACTAACATTCGTTTCCGAAACTTCAATCGGTATATGATTCATATTGATTAGAGCCTTCACTTCACGATTACCAATAAATGCGGCCTGTGGATCTGTTGTCTGGTCGCCGTCGGAGTCCGTAACAAAAGTTACCTCATCGATCTTCGAATCGTTGTCGATATATGAATCTCCAAATACAGATAATACATCTTTAGCTTTACGAACCGGAGGGAGATAAGCCGCAAAATCAGGAGCTGATTCTACTATTACGTCATTACTATTATAAAAATAGATATGATTTGTATAAAAAGTAGAAGGTGATATATTTACCAGATCACCTTCTAAGAAAAGTTGAAGAACACTGACTGACAGTTTATCGCCCGTCTGTGTATAATAATCAGAAAGATCGATGTCAATAGTAGTCCAAACATTCGCGCTCAATGAGTAAGGTCCATACGTATGTCCGACATCAGCCTGAGTTCCGGCATGTCTTTTATATAATATAGGCCTAACCAATAAATCAATATCAGTCTCCGGACAAACTACCAAAGAAAGCCTGTCTTTCCCGCTTATATCCAACAGACAATCATTTTGATTATATTGAAGCGCCATAAGAGAGAAATCGGTAAATTTGAGAACTGGCTTACCTTCCGTATCATAGGTTTTCCCTTTTTGTGTGACATTGTTAAAATCACCCCACCCCCATGCTAAATACTGAAAATCTGTATCTGTTCCATATTTCGTACTATAAACATTTATAACATTAGAACTTTGATATCCAGGAATAGGAGCAGCTTCGATTCCTTTCTCCTTAAAGAAATAAATATTGTCAAGGAAAGTCGTCGTCCCTACCTCATTCCCCGATAATCCGAATTGTAATGAGGTTATCTTCACCGGCTCCTTTTCTCCCGCCAATAATCTAAAATCTACCAATGGAATTTGCAAAGTATGCCATTTCCCTGCGGATAAAGGTCCTGTTACATATTGAAGAGTTACATTTTCATCTCTCGGAGCAAATAATCGAACATCCAAAGAATTAATCTCTTGTTCTACAAATAGGTCTACATTTATATGTGTCACTACCGATCTGAGGAATGCATCCTCATAGAAAGAAATAGGTTGAGTGTTGAATGATTCCAATTTAAGAATGTTATTCCCCCCTTGAATCTCAAATTCAGATAAAATAGTAGTCTGTCCCCAATTATCAGAAGTACTTAAACTATTTATTTTACCAAATAAAGAACTATATATTGGAATAAATTCGTCATACACATCCTTGTTATGCTCCGGAAGCTGATTGATATCAGCTTTTATACTTTGTACCCCGAACATTCCCCAATACCCTGTCAATAAACACACAATAATAAACAACCTTAATAAAATACTTTTCTTCATTTGTGGATACACCTTCTTTTTTAAGTGCTCATATGATTGTCCATACTAAAAAGCGGACATTTTCTGCAACAACTTGGTTTTTACTCTTTTTACTCGAATACAAATATCGTCATATTTATAATATATCAGAAATCGATTAAACTTATTTTGGATTTTATAAGTAGTAGGCAAATATCCGCATGTTCCTTTTTTTAGCTATCTTTGTTTAGGAAAAGGAGGTTATACGGAACGTAAAATCATACATATAGATATGGATGCATTCTATGCATCAGTCGAGCAGCGGGATAATCCGGAATTACGGGGAAAAGCATTAGCCGTCGGTTATTCGGAAGAACGTGGTGTGGTTGCCGCAGCCAGCTATGAAGCACGGAAATATGGAGTCCGTTCCGCCATGTCGTCACAAAAAGCTAAACGATTATGCCCTCACTTGATCTTCGTTCCGGGTAGAATGAATGTATATAAAGAGGTCTCCTCACAGATCCATGAAATATTCCATGAATATACAGATATCATAGAACCTCTCTCACTGGATGAAGCATTTCTCGACGTAACAGAAAATAAAAAACAAATGCTTCTAGCCGTCGATATCGCTAAAGAAATCAAACAAAAGATTCGTCAGGAACTGAACCTGGTCGCCTCAGCTGGCGTATCCTATAATAAGTTCCTGGCAAAGATTGCTTCCGACTACCGGAAACCGGACGGTCTTTGTACGATCCATCCGGCACAGGCTCTCGATTTTATCGCCCGCCTGCCCATCGAATCATTCTGGGGTGTCGGTCCCGTCACCGCCAAAAAGATGCATACGTTGGGTATCCACAATGGAGAAAAGCTAAGGGAATGCTCATTGGAAATGCTTACCCGCCAGTTCGGGAAAGCCGGCTTCCTGTATTATGAATGTTCCCGCGGAATAGACCTGCGCCCGGTCGAAGCCGTGCGTATCCGCAAATCGGTAGGATGCGAACATACGCTGGAAAAAGATATTTCCCTCCAATCGTCCGTCATCATCGAGCTTTACCATGTAGCGACCGAACTGATCGGCCGCCTGCAACGAACGGGGTTCAAAGGTAACACCCTCACATTAAAGATCAAATTCCATGATTTCACCCTCAAAACGAAAAGTATCACACAACTCCACGAACTAACCACCCTCAATGAAATCCTTCCGTTAGCCAAACAGCTACTGAAAGAGGTTAATTACGCCACACACCCGATCCGCCTACTTGGCCTTTCTGTTTCAAACCCACAGGAAGAACGGGAAGAAACAATAGAAAAAGAAAGATGGAAACAGTTAAGTTTGGAGTTTAATGATTGGAAAGTGATCAATCACTAAAAATAAATTCAGTTTTTATCATCCTTTTCTCGTTTTCATGTGTCATGTTATATATGAATATTTTGTTCCTTTTCGGAAAATCAAATGCTAGCAAATGAAAAACAAAAGATGTACAACCAATATAACACATTTTTAGAATATACTGACGAACAGTTATTATCCCTTTTAAAAAGGAGTAATGAAAATGCATTTACGGTAATTTATAACCGGTATAACAGACTGCTTTATGTATTAGCTTACAAATATCTTAAAGACAAGGATGTAGCGAAGGATATAGTTCAACAAATATTCCTGAAACTATGGGAAATCCGAGAGACATTAATAATCAACGTCAATTTAAAAAATTACTTACATACGATGCTTAAAAATTATACACTGAACGAAATCAGGAATAATTTGACTGCTCTCGAAAAAAACTACGAAATGGCACAATCACCGATCGAATATGAAAACGAAATATTATCCCGATTAGAAGAAAAAGAACAGATGATAGCATTGTATCATGCAATCAATGGTCTACCTGAACAGAAAAAAATAGTTTGTCTATACAAATTACAAGGAAATCTCTCCAATCAGGAAATTGCAAAAAAAATGCAAATATCGATACCAACAGTCAAAACACATTACGCTCAGGCGATCAAAATACTACGTAATAATTTCGACAAGACACTACTGTTAATAACCTATTTACTAATCAGATAGGAGTATTCTGGATCTAATTCATACTTCAAAACACATAAAATGTCAATTAAAAAACAAACAATATGGACACCCCGGATAAAAGAAAAATAGATAATACACTGAATAATACGGCAACTCAGGAAGAAGCCAAAGAAGTTATACGTTGGTTCTCTACTCCTGAAGGAGGAACCTTTTTATCTAAGCTAATGGATAACGATTTAAAAAATATTCCATTAAGGCAGGAATCAGATTATATAGAACACCCGATTCCTTCATCCGAAATGTACGAGTACATTATAAATCGTATTCGTAGACAACAAAGAGGACGTATCCTATTCAAAGTTGCAGCCATACTTATCCCTATACTCTTACTCACAGGACAATTCTGGTATATCGACCAAAAAGTGGATCTGTTTGATAACGCTGGATATGAAGAAATAGTCGTGCCCAAAGGAGAACGCATGCAACTGGTGTTTCAGGATGGTTCGAAGGCTTCCTTAAATTCAGAAAGCCGGATAAAATACCCTCGAAAATTCAGCTTCACAGAACGAAAAATAGAATTAGAGGGCGAAGCCTTTTTTGAAATCAGTCCTAATAAGGAACGTCCTTTTATTGTTGATTTAAATAGTATAAATGTACAAGTACTCGGTACTACCTTTAATGTAAAAGCATATTCAAGCGACTCCGATATTCTCATTACACTCGAGACTGGGAAAATATCTATCAGTAATAAAATACAATCTATTGCTTTTTTAAAACCAGGAGAAAAAGCGACTTATAATAAAATAACTCAAAAGTGTCTGATTACAAAATCCAAAGATATAACACAGGCTTCTGCCTGGAAAAAAAATCTGATCATATTTGACAATACTCCTTTGTCTGAAGTTATAGCAACACTTTCCCGGTGGTACAACATAAATTTTATCATCAATGATCCTTCAACTTTAAAATATAGTTATACACTTACATCACACAAAAAACAAGTTCAGGAAATATTATATGAATTAGAAAAGATTGCACCTGTACGGTTTACAGAGCAGAAAAATAACTCTTACTCTGTTTCTTTGGAGAAATAACAATATTCAACTCATACTTTTTTTTCAGGCACGTGTCAATTATTTAGAAGCATGCTACTATCATCACAAGTATTCAACCTTAAAATTACACAAGATGAAAAAAAAGTATCTCACATCAGAGAGTAAACATTTGTTATTATTAATTGAGAAAATCCCGAATACAATGAAACTCACATTTCTATTTTTGGTAATCTCTTTATTAAGTTTTACCGCAAAAGCCTCTGCGCAGAAAGTTTCCATTGCCCTCGACAATGTGAAAGTAGAAACTGTACTATCTGCCATCTCACAACAAACGGGTCTCAGCATGGCATATAGCAAACAAATTGTTAATCTGAATCGTAGAATTAGTATTCATGTTACAGATGTAGAACTCAACCAAGCGTTAGACAAACTTGTAAGTGGTACCAATTTGAACTACGAAGTGAAAAATGGCAAAATTTACCTGTTTGAGAAAAAAAGTACTGAAACAAGCACGACACAACAAAAACGGAAAATCACGGGTACTGTCACAGATCAATCCGGAGAAGTCATTATCGGTGCCAATGTTGTAGAGAAAGGAACATCCAACGGAACTATATCTGACGCAGATGGTAATTTTACCCTTGAAATATCAGGGAAAGAACCTCTTGTTATTTCCTACATAGGATATAACATGCAAGAAGTCACTGTTACCAATCAAACAAATTTAAATATCAGATTAGTCGAGGATACAAAGATGATTGACGAAGTTGTTGTAATCGGATATGGTCAGCAACGGCGATCCGAAATAACAACCTCCATATCCAAAGTAACCTCCGATGATTTTATAAAAGGTTCGGTTAAAAGTGCAGAACAACTTATACAAGGGAAAGTAGCTGGTTTACAAGTAGTAAACTCTTCCGGTGACCCAACTTCAGATATACAAATGATGCTTAGAGGAGTGTCTACTCTTTCTTCTTCCACCGCTCCCCTCATCATTATCGATGGTATCCCCGGCGGTGTATTAAGTGCTATTGCTCCTGAAGATATTGAAAGTATCGATGTGTTGAAAGACGGATCTGCCGCAGCTATTTATGGAACAAGAGGTACTAATGGTGTCGTAATTGTAACAACGAAAAGAAATAACGGTTCCGGAAAGATGACGTTAGATTACAATGGTTACCTATCCGTCAATACAATTAAAAACAAAATTGACGTTTTAAGTGCAAGCGAATACAAGAATCTAAAAAACGACTCACAGTTCATTGAAAACAATGTGAATATTTTAGACTATGGAGACGACGTCAATTATGTTGATGAGATATTAAGAACACCGATAAGCCAATCTCATAACCTGTCTATTCGGGGAGGTGATATGAATTCTAATTATTCAGCCTCCGTTACATATAAACAAAATCAAGGAATCATTCTAAATTCAGACAGGGATCAGCTAAACGTGAAAGCAAGCGTCAACCATGCGATGTTCAATAACCGTCTGAAAATTAATTTAAATATCAACAATGCAACCGGAAAAGACAATCTGGTAGGAGAAAGAGGCGTATATGTTGGAGCTATCCAAAGAAATCCTACAATACCCATTTACAATGAAGACGGTAGCTATGTCGATACGTACGGAATGCCATCCAATCCTGTTGCTTTATTAAAAGAAGAAACCAGGGAAAAAGAATGGAATCGACTACTGGCCAGTGGGAAAATAACTTTATCTCCTTTCGAAGGGTTAAACATATCGGCTATGGGAGCCATGCAAAGATATGACACCGAATACAATGCCTCAAGAACCAAAAAACATCCTTCTTTTGCCCAAAATGGAACATTACCAAATGCAACATTGACTAATACCCTGAATATGGATAAAACCCTGGAACTTACAGGAGACTATGTTAAAGCTATCGGTAAACATCGTTTTTCTGCAATGGTAGGATATAGCTATCAAGACTTCGATTATAAATACACCAATATGTATGCAGATAATCTTCCGACAGACTTATTTGGTCCTTGGAACATAGGTACCGCCAGTTCTATTAAAGATGGGAAAGCTACTCTCGAGAGTTTTAGAAATAGCAGTAAACTGATTGCTTTCTTTGGCCGTGTTACTTATAATTTCGATGAAAAATATTTCATTATGGGAAGTTTAAGGGATGAAGGCTCCTCCAAATTCGGTAAAAGTAATAAATGGGGATTATTCCCTGCAATATCTGCTGGCTGGGAAATAAAGAAAGAAAACTTTTTAAAAGATGTTGAATTTATCAATACATTGAAATTGAGAGCGGGTTTTGGAGTAACCGGAACTATGCCTAACGATCCCTATTTATCACTTACTCTGTTGGATTACGGACAAATTATTTATTCTGACGGAAGTTGGGTTCAATCAGTTGTTCCGACCTCAAATCCTAATCCGGACCTGAAATGGGAAACTAAAAATGAATATAATCTCGGTGTAGACTTCTCCTTATTCAAAAATCGCTTATCCGGTTCCGTTGATGTATACATGAGAAAAACATCAGACCTGTTATTCAATTATCCGGTACCTGTACCACCAAACCTGGTTGCCAATACCTGGGCTAATGTAGGTAAAATCACAAATAAGGGTATAGAACTATCTATGAACTATGATGCTATCAGAAACAAAGATTTACAATGGTCTGTCAATGGTAATTTTTCTTACAACAAAAATGTCGTAAACTCATTATCAAACGCTTTGTATCAAAAAGACTGGGTACAAGTAGGTGATACAGAAGAGCCTATGAAAACTTATACTCATAGACTGGAACAAGGACAACCTGTCGGAAACTTTTATAGTTGGCGTTATGCAGGTTTGACTCCTGAAGGAAAATGGTTATTTTATGATAAAGATAACAAGCCCACTACAGCCGATAAGATTGGAGAAGAAGACAAAGCAATCACCGGTAATGGTATTCCCAAGATCAATGTCGGTTTAAGTACCACTATTTTTTATAAAAATTTCGACCTGACAGTCTCTGCCCGTGGTTCATTCCTGTTCCAGGTATTAAATCGTTATGATATGCGATTTACACAGGCACAACATGCCAAAGCAGGAACAAATATGACAAAGAAAGCACTTGAAATACCGAAAGGTATGCAATCTTATATATGGGACTCTCCTGTTTACTCGGATTATTATATTGAAAATGGTAATTTTGTTAAGATCGATAATATTACACTAGGTTATACCTTTAAGTTACCATGTAAAGAAATCAGAAACTTACGCGTATATGCTTCAGGTTTGAATCTGTTTACCTTCACTAAGTACTCCGGACTCGACCCCGAAGTAAGCCTTACAGGATCTAGTGTACTTGATCCGGGAACAGCCGGTTCTATTGCCGGACGAGGAGAAATATATCCTACAACTCGTACCTTTACATTTGGTGTTAATTTATCATTCTAATTTAAATTGAAAGAAACATGAAAAAATACATATTATTAAATCTTTTACTCCTGGTGATAGCCAGTTGTACAAATCTGGATGAAACGCTTTACAGCAGAATTGACAGTAAAGATTTCTATAAAACAGAAGATGATATAAACAGGGCAATGGGCCCCATCTATGCAAATTTCAGAGAAATACTCCAATGGCATTCTATCTGGGATAGCGAAGCTACAGGAGATATTTCCATCATACCTACCCGTATAGGCGGAGCATGGTATGATGAAGGCATCTTCCAACGTTTACACAAACATACCTGGATGACAGGCGATTCACAATTCGCCCGGTGGTGGGAAATCCTTTATACAGGTGTCAATAATTGTAATCGCGTTCTTTATCAGATAGAAGAATCAGGTCTGGATTTACCAAACAAAGACAAGATGATTGCTGAAATAAAAATAGTACGAGCTATGTGGTATTATTATTTATTCGATATCTTTGGAAACGTACCACTTGTTGACAAATATGATGTTCCTGACGGTTGGCTTCCGGAAACAGCCTCACGCGCAGATATCTATAAATTTATAGAAAAAGAATTGTTGGAAAACATCGATAAAGCAAGTGAAGATAAAGTATCCACCTATGGTAAAATGAACAAATGGTCAGGTAAAATGCTTCTTGCCCGTTTATATTTAAACGCAGAAGCAAGCATAGGAGAAAATAGATATGCCGAAGCAATTAAACTTTGCGATGACATCATTAATTCAGGACAATATGAACTATTACCTGTCTTTGAAGATAATTTTGTGCCTAACAATGAAGGTAGTGCCGAAAACATTTTTGCATATCCCATGGATAATGTGCAGGGACTCGGTATGTATGTCTTCTGTGAAATGACCTTTATCGGAGGACAGAACAAAAGATGGGATGCAATCAATTTCGGAGGTCATAACGGAGTCTGTGTCCTACATTCTTTCATCGACTCTTACGATCCGGACGATAAGCGGATTGAAGGTAGTTTTCTTTTTGGAGTACAAAAAGATCCGCGAGGTAATGTACTTACAGCTAAAGAAGGAGGTATCGATGTTCCTTTGTCTTACCGGAAAGAAGTAACATCGTTAACTGATGCCAAAGAACTGGATGGATATAGAAATGGTAAATATCTACCCAAAATGAACCAGATCGGAGCTTCTTGCGATAACGACTTTCAAAGCATGCGATATGCTGAAGTGTTATTTACCAAAGCTGAGTGTATTTTACGAACCGGAGGGAATGCTGACGAAGCAGCATCATTGGTTAACCAGGTGAGGGAAAGAGCATTTGACACACCTCATCCTGTAACAGGAGCAGAATTAGCAGCTACAATCAATGTGAATAATGTCCCGGTACGATTCGGACGTATGTTACAGGAATGGGGGTGGGAATTTGCCACAGAAGGTATGAGACGCACTCAATTAATACGTTTCGATAATAACTTTATCAAAGGTTCATGGCCTTTCCACGAAGCCAGTAACAATGTAAACCTGAATTTATTCCCAATACCATCTGCTCAACGAGTGGCCAATCCTAATTTAAAACAGAATCCTGGTTACCCAGATTAAAAAATTATTTATAATGAGAAACACCTATTTATTCATTTTGCTATTCTTCTCCCAGATAATTCTGGGAGGAGAAATCGATAAAAAAACTGTTGTAATCAGCAAAAAGCCAAAGGTATGGCAAACATTTTGCTTATCAGATGTACGGCTCCTTCCCGGTAGTCCATTCTACAATGCCATGAAAGTATCTCAGCAATACCTTCTCGACATGGATCTGGAAAGGATGCTAAACAAGGCTCGTAAAGAGGTTGGATTACCGGAAAAAGGGAGTTATCCCGGATCGAATCAACCGGAAGGTACCCGTCCAGGTGATCTTCCTCATTACATTTCGGGTATATCCCTTATGTATGCCCAAACAGGGGATACTGAATATCTGAATCGAGTAAACTACATTATTAACGAACTGGCAACAATCAAACAAAAGAAAGAAACATTACAGAAAGCTAAAGGTGAAAAGAAAAGCTATCCTTTTGAGAAATTACTGGATGGGGAACTTCTTCTTAACAAACCCGATGATGCCGGATATCCGTGGGGAGGAAATTGTGGAAATGTTTTTTATGGAATACATAAAGTACATGCCGCTTACAGAGACGCATATTTATATTGTAGCAATTCAAATGCCCTCCATTTGTGGATTGAAGACGCCGATCCGCTTGCCGAATTTGTTCTAAAAGTCAACCCCGACCTATTTGATGGATTTCTTGATCTTGAACATGGAGGAATGAATGCTGTTTATGCTGATCTATACGCAGTGACAGGAAATAAGAAATATATGGAAACCTCTATGAAGTTCAATCATCAGAAAGTGATCCTGAATATTGCTGATAATAAAGATGTATTATATGGTCGCCATGCAAACTTTCAAGTTCCTACATTTGAAGGGACAGCCCGCCAATATCAATTATCCGGAGACGAAGTGAGTGGTAAGGCAACAAGAAATTTCCTAGAAATGGCTTATAATAATCATATCAATTGTATCGGTGGTAATAGTTGTTACGAACGTTTTGGAAAACCAGGAGAGACCACTAAACGATTGGGATATACTTCCAGTGAGACATGTAATACATACAACATGCTAAAAGTGGCATTGAACACATTCGAAAGTACAGGCGATCTTAAACATATGGAATATTTTGAACGGGCTTTATATAACCATATCCTGGCTTCACAAGATCCACACTCAGGAGGAGTCACTTATTATACATCAACTCTACCCGGAGGTTTTAAATCCTATAGTGATCGCTTCAATATTGAAGGCGTTTGGTGTTGCGTCGGAACGGGTATGGAAAACCATTCCAAGTACGGAGAAGGCATTTATTTCAATAACAATCAGGTTCTATACGTTAATCTTTTTATTCCTTCAGAATTGAACTGGAAAGAGAAAGGTCTAAAACTTAGACAGGAAACAAGCTTCCCTGAACAGGATAAAGTAATTCTTAAGATAACAGAAAACAAAGGATATAACAATCCGATCTATCTTCGTTATCCAACATGGATAGAAAGTACAGTCAGTATACAGATCAATGGAGAATCGATTCCTGTCGACGCAAAACCCGGTGAATATATCTGCCTGAACAAAAACTGGAAAACAGGTGATGAAATAATGGTAGAATTACCACAGACATTTCGTCTGGAACCTTCTAAAGATGATCCTTACATGAATGCTATATTAAAAGGGCCTATTGTATATGCCGGTGTGTTGGGTACTGACAATATGCCCAAAGACCGGGTAAAATATGCTGGAGACAATAACACTTTTGTTCCACTGAATGATATTCCGACTCTATTGGTAAATAAAGCAGACCTGGATAGCTGGTTGAAACCTACGAACAAACAACCGATGGAATATCAAACGGTTAATGTCGGCTACCTGCAAGGAGAAAAAAAAGAGATTCAACTTCTCCCCTATTACCTGACTCATCATCAACGGTATACTCTTTATTTAAAAATGTATACGCCAGATGAAATGTCATTAAGGAATAAGATAATTATTGATGAATTACGTCCTTCATATAAAGCAGATGAAAAAGCACATAATATGAAAGGAGAAAATACACAACTAACTTATCAAGCCGGTCATTCTCCTGCATTAGGTTTTAATACCTGGGAAAAAACAAGATGGGGACGAGAAGCTGCAGGATGGTTTTCTTATGATATGAAACTTGATAAGAACAAGAAAAACTATCTGGTTGTGACCTATTGGGGAAATGAAGCCAAAGATCATGTATTCGATATTCTGGTAAATGGAACACGAATAGCAACTGAGAATCTATTTGATAAACATCCTGTCACTTTTTATGAAGTAACTTATGAATTACCAGAAAATCTGACAATGGGAAAAGATAAAGTTACTATTAGTTTCCAATCACAACCTCAAAAGAAAGCAGGCACTGTTTTTGCTTTAAAGACAACTACAAACCCACGTAAATTCCCGAATTATTCTTTCTACTTTTAATATTGAAAGCCAGTTGCACTATAAATAGCAACTGGCTTTTGCCACTTAAACCTACTATAGAAAATAATAATGATTAAATACAAATATATTTACAGCCTTTTGACCAATAATAAAAAACACCCACCTCTTTTCTCCAAATACTAACTGAGATTTATATAAATCGTGTATATTTGCGACAATGCATCTTTCAGAAACAGGGAGAACAGATAATTATATGGAAAAAAAGGAAGAACTACATTTGATTCATTCCCTGAAATCAGGAAATAATCAAGCATACAAATACATATATGATCATCATTATGTACTGTTATGTAAGATTGCCTATGAATTCCTGAAAGACGATTTTCTGGCTGAAAGTATTGTCGACGATATTATTTTTCATCTTTGGGAGAAAAGAGATACCCTTGAAATTACCACCTCCCTGCGCAGTTATTTGGTTCAGGCTGTCCGTAACCGTTGTATAAATTATCTGAACCTGGAAAGAGAAAAAAGAGAAGTCCGCTTTTCAGTCATCGACCAGCAAAATGAGTGGATAAATTCTGTCTTCCCATCCGACGACTACCCGCTGGCTCGATTGCTGGAGAATGAGCTCGAACAAGAGATTAGGAATGCCATAGACAGACTTCCTGAAGAATGTAAAGTTGTATTCAAAAAAAGCCGCTTCGAAGAAAAACGATATGAACAAATAGCTGAAGAACTCGGCATTTCCGTCAATACGGTAAAATATCATATAAAAAATGCGATATCTCGCCTAAGTGCTGATCTAAGTAAGTATTTGCTCCTGCTCATATGCTGTTTTTGGATTTAATTGAAAAAATTATCCGAACGCACTACCCTCTCTCCTTTTCTAACTGTCATATATACAAGAGAACGAAAAAATGAAAGCTACAAACATACATACCAGAATAGACGAACTGATCACAAATTACCTTTCAGGAGGTTTAGGAACAGAGGAGTTAACCGAGCTCGAAGATTGGCTCAAGGCTTCTCCGGAAAACCAAAAATATTTCCGACAGATACGGGAAGTTTGGTTCTCTACGATCGGAGCTAATGAAGAAACACGATACGATAAAGAAACAGCATTCCAACGGTTCCTTTCCAAAACCCAGGTAGCAGCAGAGAAAAAAGTGATCAAAAAATATCCTCTGCACAAATATATGTATGCGGCAGCAGCAATTGCTCTTTTATGTCTCATTTCTTTCGCCTCTTATTGGAGTGGTTCCGAACAGGTCAAGAAACAATTTGCCGAGATGGTGATAGAAGCTCCTCTAGGCTCGAAAACCAAATTATACCTCCCGGACGGCACATTGGTATGGTTGAATGCCGGCTCGAAAATCACCTATTCACAAGGCTTCGGTGTCGCCGAACGAAAACTGCAACTGGCAGGTGAAGGATATTTTGAAGTCACTAAAAATGAGCAATTACCTTTCGAGATCAAGACAAAAGAGTTGGAGCTACGGGTGTTGGGTACCAAATTCAATTTCAGGAACTATCCGGAAGATGAGGAAATTTCAGTCAGCTTGCTGGAAGGGAAAGTCCGCCTAACAAATTATCTGAAAAACAATGACCTATGTTATCTGGAACCCGATCAGAAAGCTATACTGAATAAAAAAGACGGTCAATTAAAAGTCTCCCCGGCAGAAGTACGCTATGCTGCAGAATGGACTAACGATTATCTTTTCTTCGATGAAGAATTATTGCCGGATATCATCAAAGAGTTGGAAAGAAGTTACAACGTAAAAATCTATATAAAAGACGAGTCTTTAAAAACATTCCGTTTTTACGGGAATTTCTTACGGAAAGAACAAACGATCCAGGAAATACTGGATATGTTAGCCTCAACCGGCAAACTTGAATACAAAGTAAATGGTAAAGACATACAACTATATACTAAATAAAAGCTTTTATTGATAACTGTATTATTAACTTTAAAATTGAATTTATATGAAAAGAAAAGACGCTGGTTAGTAAAAGGAACAGAGTCCAAAATAAAAAAGAACCGGAAGATCTGCACAATCTCCCGATTCAAGTTTCCGGACTCTATCTCTGCGAGTTTCCGAAAGTAATGACAAATATAATAAAACTTTACTTCCGGTATTAAGATTTCTTGTTTAAAACAATTAATTCTAATTACTTATGAAAATTAAAAAGAAGGCCATATATATGGTCCTGGCAGTATTATGCATTAATTTGACTGCATTTGCGCAGAATATCAACCTCAAATTAAATAATGTAACAGTGAAAAAGGCCATGGAAACATTGAAGGAAGGAAACGGTTATTCCTTTGTTTTTGCTTCCGGGGATGTAGACACACAGAAAGTCATTCAGGTAGATGTACAGAATGGAACAGTAGATCAGGTGATAAAACAAATACTACATGGTCAAAAAGTTTCATATGAGATCAAGAATAAGAATATCATCATTCAGAAAGATCTGCTTTCTAATCAATCGAAAACTGAGAAAAAGAAAATAACAGGAACGGTCACCGATCCCGACGGGCTACCAGTCATTGGAGCAAACATCGTGGAAAAAGGAACAACCAACGGCATTATCACCGATATAGACGGTCGTTTTCAACTAGAAACAGCCACAAATGCAATTCTTGTCATTTCCTATATAGGCTATAATACTCAGGAAGTAAAAACAGATAACAATTCAATAATCAATATTGAATTACAGGAAGATTCTCAAAAATTGGAAGAAGTCGTTGTTGTTGGATATGGTGTCCAACAAAAAGCTAATTTATCCGGAGCTGTCGCTCAATTAGACAGTAAAGAACTAAGCAACCGTCCCATTACAAATATTTCATCCGGAATACAGGGATTAATGCCCGGTGTAACTGTCTCCACTTCAGAAGGACGTCCCGGACAAGACAATGGTTCTATCAGAATCCGTGGTGTAGGAACATTAAACTCATCTGACCCCTACGTACTTATCGACGGAATAGAAAGTGGTTCAATGAATTCTATTGATCCAAATGACATAGAGAGTATCACTGTTTTAAAAGATGCTTCCTCTGCGGCTATCTATGGATCCAAAGCATCAAACGGGGTTATATTAATAACCACTAAACGAGGAAAAACAGGTAAACCTCAAATTTCCTATAATGGATATGTAGGTATTCAGAATCCTACTGCAATGATTGATCTCCTTTCTTCCGCCGATTATGCTACATTGTATAATCAAGCTTTAGTGGCAGAAGGGAAAAATCCCCGTTTCGATGAAAAAGAAATACAAAAATTCAGAGACGGCTCTGAGCCCTATAAATATCCTAACACAGACTGGCAGGATCTCGCATTCAGAACAGGAGTACAACACCAACATAATGTTAATGTCAGTGGTGGGACTGATAATATAAAATATCTGGCTTCCGTAGGGTATTTAAACCAATCAGGAGTCCTGAGAAATTCATCCAGAAATCAATTCAATGCCCGGACAAATCTGGATATAAAACTATCAGAAAGATTAAATGTCCGAATGAATATGTCCTATTTCAATAATACATATTCCGATCCAAACAGTTGTACTATACCCGGTAGTTCTGATTTGCTGATTCGTGAAGTAAATATAGTAGCACCTTGGATTCCTTATAAAAACGAGGATGGCACTTATGGTAGCACTTCAGACGGAAATCCTATAGCCTGGTTAGATATAGACCAGACAGTAGATAATAATATCCAGAATTTTTCCGGAACTGTCGCTGTAGATTACCAGATTATAGATGGACTTAAAGCATCTGTACAGGGAGCATATGCAACAAATAATCAACATCATAAATCTTTCGTAAAAGACATTCAATATAATCCAACTAAATACCATGGGCCAAACGAATTAACGGAAACAGTTTATAACTGGAATCGTTCAAATCTGGACGTTTTATTGAATTATGATAAAAAATTCAACCTGCATGGATTAAAAATATTATTAGGTTATCATTTGGAAAAGTATAATTATTATGAAAATACGATGTTCCGTAAAAATTTTCCCAACAACGACCTTACAGATATGAATGCTGGTACCGCATCTACACAGACGAATGGTGGTTTCACGCGAGAGTTAGCTATGTTATCTTATTTTGGACGTATTAATTATGACTATAATGGTAAATATTTATTTGAAGCAAACTTCAGAGCAGATGCTTCTTCCCGTTTCAGTCCGGACAATCGTTGGGGCTATTTCCCTTCTTTATCAGCCGCATGGCGTTTAAGTGAAGAAGATTTTATGGAAAACACCCGGGAATGGATGAATAATCTGAAAATAAGGGGATCATGGGGATTTCTTGGTAACCAAGATGCATTAAATGATTATTATCCCTGGATGAATACCTATTCGATTGGGGCAAACTATCCGTTCAACAATAACTTATACACAGGATATTATCAAGAAAACTACAGACTTTCAACTATCTCCTGGGAAAAAGCGCGTACATGGGGTATTGGTCTTGATATGAGTTTAGTGAATAAAATAAACTTCTCTATGGATTATTATGATCGTAAAACAACAGATATTATCATGGATGTCCCCGTTCCTTCTGAGTTTGCGTTAGGCGCATATAAAGACAATGTAGGTGCCATGGTAAACCGGGGTATCGAAATCTCCCTCGGATACAATAACAGATGGAATGACTGGAGTTTATCGGTTAATGGTAATTTCACATACAATCAGAATAAAATTCTGAATCTGGGAGGTGTACAACGCATGATAGATGGGAATACCATCAAACAAATAGGATCACCTATCAACTCATACTATGCATATAAAACAGATGGATTTTTCCAATCAGATGCAGAAGCACAAGCCTATATGGATAAATACAAAGGAAAAGAAGGTTATCCGTTTACCTCAGACTTTAAAGCAGGAGATCTTATATATGCAGACACAAATGGTGATGGCAAAATGACTTCAGAGGATCGCATTATCTGTGGTACCAAAGATCCCAAATTCACTTATGGATTAAATATTAATGTCGGTTGGAAAGGATTTGATCTTTCAGCTATATTTACAGGTGCTGCCGGAGTCTCACGCTTTTTTAGTACACAAATGTATGGAGAATTCGGAGGAGATGTCACCCACCCGTCAACAGCATGGCTTGATGCATGGTCTACAGAAAACCTCAATGGGAAAATGCCCCGGATAGCATTAGATTCACCCAGTTATTCAATAAACACTGTTTCTACATTCTGGATACAAAACTCAAATTACCTGAGAATGAAAAGTATTCAATTAGGCTATACTTTCCCTTCTAAATGGATAAAACCGTCCGG
>OGZX01001325.1_pt1 | contig 25476 bp, 18 predicted proteins | sample 1576881 | NCBI WGS metagenome assembly OGZX01 (sample SAMEA3541542, study PRJEB24748) | human gut metagenome | biome: human gut; feature: human-associated habitat; material: faeces | place: China | collected 2012
TGAGAATTCCCCGTTCTGCCAGATGGATCCCTGGCAAAACGGGGAACTTTTTATCTTAAAAGCGAAATCCCTGCCTTATAATAAGCATCCTCGCGGAGCATTTTTTGTATAATAGGACGCAATTTCCTATTATACAAAAAAGTGCCACAGAACTTCTGGATTTCCCTTTCCATTCTGTGGCACTTTCTAATTCAAATTATACAACCCTCAAACTGTCATTAACCTTTTAGTACTTAATTTACGCCTTCTCAATTCGGATCACGGATTTTTCTCCCCTTGATACCATGCCCTTCTTCAGAAGTGTAATCTTCTCTCCGCTTGTGAAAATCACCGGAGATACGGTCTTCTTACCTGCACTCTTCACATAGTCGAGATCTACTTTTACAAGAACATCTCCACTCTTTACACGGTCGCCCTGCTTTACAGAAACCTCAAATCCTTTTCCGTTCAGCTCTACCGTGTCGATTCCAAGATGAATCAGAATCTCAGAACCATCATCAGAACGAAGTCCAACGGCATGTCCGGTCGGGAATACTACTTCTACAATTCCGTCTACCGGAGACTGAACAACGCCCTCTGTCGGCTCAATTGCAAATCCATCACCCATCATCTTCTGAGAGAATGCCGGGTCCGGAACCTGCTCCATCGGAATCACATTTCCTGTGATCGGTGCAGAAAACTCTGCCTGCTTCGGTGCAGATTTTGTCTCTTTCTTCAATGCCTCACGCACATTTGCAGCGATTTCCTCAACCTTCGGTCCGTAAATAACCTGAATGTGAACATCGCTTGAGTGAACGAAGCCCATTGCACCAGTTTTCTTCAGTCTCGGCTCATCGACTGCGGACATATCCTTTACGTCTACTCTCAGTCTGGTCAGGCAGTTGTTAACTACCTTGATGTTGTCCTTGCCACCAAGACCCTCGATGATCTCAAGTGCCTGTGCAAGCTGTTTGTTGCCAATCGATGCAGTGCCAGCAGTCTCGGTCTCTTCCTCGGAATCCTCATCTGCAACATCGATAGACAGATTCTTCTTGGTCAGATAAGTCTTGAATACCAGGTAGTAAATGATGAAGAAGAACGGTCCTACAATCACGATCCAGTACCAGTGAGAACCCGGCTGGAAAACACCCCAGATGAAGAAATCGATCAGACCACCACCGGTGTTACCAACGATAACCTTGAATGCTGCCATCAGCATGAAGGAAATACCACCCATGATTGCATGGAAGACGAACAGTGCCGGTGCTACGAACATGAAGGAGAACTCCATCGGCTCGGTGATTCCGGATACTACGCTGGCTGCAACGCCTGCGATCATCAGCGCCTTTACGCGTGCCTTCTTCTCTGCCGGTGCGGTGCGATAGATTGCAAGTGCTGCACCCGGAAGACCAAACATCATCATCGGCATCTTGCCCTGTCCAAGGAATACTGTGAACGGCTGAAGCTCAGACAGATCTACCTTATCTACGAACTGAAGGAAAATATTTAAGCATCCCTCAACACCCTGGAACACACCACCGATTGCAGTGGTACGGAAGATACCATTCAGAACGTGATGCAGACCGGTCGGGATCAGCAGACGCTCTAAGAATCCATAACAGAATATTCCTGCCAGACCTGCAGCGGAAATCAGACCGCCGAGTGCATCGATTCCCATGGAAACCGGAGCCCATACAAGCGGAGCAATAAGTCCAACAGCTGTCATAGCCAGAATTACAACGAGTGCCACAAAACGTTTTCCACCGTAGAACGATACAGCTACCGGGAATGTTACTTTGTGATACTTGTTGTGAAGTGCTGCCGTCACGATACCAGTGATCATACCGGCAACTGCACCCATATCCATCGTCTCAACGCCAAGAATCGTGGATATTTTCAGTGCACTGAAATCCATAAAACCAGAATTAATCATACAGGCGGATGCCACCAGGAATGTATAATATCCGATGAAACCCGCAAACGCCGCAATTTCCTTCTCTTCCTTAGCAAGTCCGAATGCAATCGAGATTGCAAACAGAACCGGGATCAGGGTGAATACAATGCCGGATACCTTGTTGATTGTCGTGATGATGAAGTGAAGAATTCCTACCGACAATACCGGTACAGCAGCCTGTACCTGTGCCTTTAACAGTGCAGCACTGAGTCCCAGAACAATACCACAAGCCGCCAATGCCGCAATCGGCATCAGCAGGCTTCGGCCAAGGTCTGAGAAGAAGTTCATGACTTTGCTCTTGTTCATACTAACCCTCCCACGCCACAGCTCCCAAACTGTGGCGCCTTTCACATATTTTCTGCTTCCCCTCTGTTGTGTTACATTTGCCTTAATAATTATTTAATATTTTATACGTTGTGTACACAGCCCTCTTTTCTCCCAGATTTCTGTGTCCCTACAGCTTCTTCGGTCTCTTCAATGATGTCTGCTCTGATGCCCCCATGATGTCATATGTTTCTCATATATTTACTCAAAAGAGCAACTTACAAAGCACTTAACAATTACTTTAACTCCGGCCACATTCCCTTGTTTGCCTCAATCAGGGCATCCAGAACCTTTCTAGCCTTCTTTGCATCGCCGACCAGACGGTTCAGGGTGAATGCCTGAAGAGCCTTCTCATAGGAGTGCTCATAGTAAGCATCTACGATCAGCTTTTCGCTGGATACCTGGTTTACAAGAAGACCAAGATAGAACTGCGGGATGTTGCCGACTCTCATCGGGCGCGGTCCGTTGATACCCAGCTCACAAACAACCTCAACCATTGCATCGTCCTGCATGTTTGCGATTGCACCGTTGTTCTCAACGATCAGGATGTGACGGCTGTTCTTGTTGTATGCGATTGCCTCTGCAACCTTGATCATCATCTCTGCATGTGCATCGGAGATAGCGTGGAAACGATCTCCTAACTTACCTTCCTTGATAACTTCTGCACACTCGCTGAAGACTCTCTTCTCACGTCCAGCCATAACCTCATCTGCTCTGGTGAAGTTCGGATTAAGGTGCTGTACCTTGTAATCCGGATACAGATAGTACTGGTCATAGGTGTTCGGCAGGTAATCCGGGAAGTCAGACATGATGGTCTGTACCATTCCATAAGTATCCAGCCAGGACTGATCTCTCTGCTCTGCATCCTGCGGAAGGAAGCCGTTCTTTGCGATCGTCTCACGGATCTTCGGAAGCAGGTCCTCACCGGTATGTGCATCATAGATGTGGGTGAACCAACCATAGTGATTCAGACCGAAGTATACCGGATCAAGATCCTCCCAGTTGCATCCAAGCAGACGGCTGCAGGAACGTACTACGTTCTCCGGCTGATCGCAGATGTTTAAGATTCTCTTATCATCCGGGAACTCTCTGCGCAGTGCCTCTGCTACGATAGCTGCCGGGTTGGAGTAGTTTAAGATCCATGCATCCGGAGCATAGTTACGAATGTCATGAACAGCCTTGATCATGTCTACGCAGGAACGCAGGCCGTAAGCCATTCCACCGGCACCACAGGTCTCCTGTCCGATCATTCCCATGGACAGCGGAATGTGCTCATCTTTTGCACGCATCGGAAGACCGCCAGCTCTCATCTGCATGAATACGAAATCCATTCCCTCGTATGCTTCCTTGATGTCGGTCGTGTAGGAGAAGTCAAGCTCCGGGAAACGCTCTCTGAACAGAATCTCACCATACTTTCCGATCGGCTCCTGACGCTCTGCATCGATATCAAACAGAACCAGTTTCTTTAACGGGAATTCCTCTCTCAGTCTTACGAAGGACTTTAAGAATCCCAGTGTATAAGTGCTTCCTCCACCTACGATACATACATTATAACTCTTCATTGCTACTCCTTTCTCTCTCTTGAGATACCTTCTTCGTTTCTGTTGACATCATCATACTCGTTTCTCAATAAGATGTAAATAGTTTCTGTTTGTTCTGATTCAAGTCTCATATTTTATTATTTATTACTCTTATAGTAATTTTTTTCATTGACAAATAGGATGTTTTTGCCATAAAATAAAAAACAGAAAAGATAGAATTTATGCAAGATTCCCACGTTTTTTAAAAATGCACAAAAGTATCCCGAAAAAGGAGGATTTCATGTTTCCGCTTCAGTTAAACGATCAAATTATTCAGAGTCTGAGCAAAAATGAACTGAAAATTCTTCAGTATGTGTACGGTCACAGTTCAGAGACCTGCGAGATGAGCATCCACGAATTTTCGAGGGTGATTTCCTACTCCCCGGCGACCGTGCTCCGCTTCTGTCGAAAGCTCGGCTTCTCAGGCTTTGCCGAGTTCAAGTACGCACTCCGCACAAATGCATCCAGGCAGCCGGATCAGGAAAGTGTCGATTCCGCGTCCAAGAAACTTCCGACCTCGATCTCCATGGAACGTCAGGTCATGATCTCCGCGATGTTCAACAACATTTCCGGAACCTCCCACCTTATCTCTCAGGATCTCCTCGAGCGCACCTTCGCCTTCTTTGACAGTGATTGTCCAATCTACATCTTTTCGCCCGCCGGAATCACGGAGATCCCATGCGATTACTTTGAGAAACTGCTCTTCTCGATCGGTCGTCAGAATGTCTACCGAACTGCCTCCGCGCGGATGTGCGAGCATCTTCTGTACTCAGTGAACCGAAAAGCCCTGCTGATTCTCGTCAGCACCTCTGGAAATTTTGGTCCGACCGAGCGCCTTGCGCGAATTGCAAGCACAAACAACATTCCGATCCTCGCAATCACTCCGTACTCAAGCAACAGCATCGCCTCCCTTGCTGACATCAACTATCGATTTTTCACTGACCAGAGAGAAAACAACGGTGCAGAGTTCACTTCGCGTCTGCCAATTTTCTACATCATCTGCGCGATCATCAACTGCTATCTCGACTACATAGGTGATCGCGAAACTCAATTTTGCAATTAAGCCAAAGTTATCCACATCTATCCGAATGAGATAACTGCCTCACATTTTGCAGTTCAATTGTGCGAATCATGTATATTTAGGCGCACTTAAATAAGCTACATCCGTTTTGTACAAGTGGTAAGTCCTAGGCTATAAGTGTTTTCAGGCTTCGGATGTATTGGTGTTGATGAATCTTATCAGCAACGAGAACAGTAACAAGTTGGGTGATTCCTGCAAAAAGCAAATCAGCGTGAAGTGTTTTTTCATTCTGGGTTTTACGATTCGCAATGCAGAAACTATCCTTGAAATGATTGATCGATTTTTCTACATTTACACGGATCTTGTAGGTATCTTCCCATTCCTGTGAGCCACGTTCAACTCCTGGATAAGCACGAAGGTTCTTTTCCGGATAAATGTAGATCATTCGCCCGCAGGAAGAAGAGGTACATGGATTGTCACAATGGCATACGCGGCGCTTTGATTTGTCAGCAGGATTGTACTCCCATTTCATCTTAGGACACACAAATTTCATAGTAGGGAGTTTGCTTCGCAGATGGGATTTGCTTCCTTCTCGTTTCATTGGAAGTGACGGATCATGAGGACAGCAGGGAATGCCGTTTTCGTTGACAGTATAGTCAATTCCTTCTATGGAAATCTTGGTTTTCAGAGGGATAAAAGCCTTTTGAAATCCAACTTCATTCAAAAAAGATTTGTAGATTTCAATGGAGTCAAAGGCAGCATCTCCAAGAAAAGTTTTTGGCTGTATAAGCGGATGCTTCTGGAAAAAATCAATCAAAACTGGAAGCAGTGCCTTAGAGTCAGCAAGCGATTTGTCTTCATCAGGAGAATCCGATTTTTTTCCGACAACGATATCTGGATGAGCCTGGATCGATTGTAAGTCCAATAAAAAATCCTGTTTAAACCGTGTGAATTTGGAGCCATCCGGAACAACATCAAAGCCACAGAAATCACGCAGTTCCTGGGAGTACTTCAAAAACACAATCAGAAGCGTGTCCGTTGGGATGGAAAAAATGCGCTGGAGCAGAAGAGCCTTAAGCATCGAAAAAAGTTTGTGCCTGCGAGGTCTTCCGATACTGGCGTGGAAGTGAGAAACAAAAGAAAGAGGAACAATTTCATCAAGGTTAATGGCTTCATCGAGAAGAGAAAGAAACCGATATTTGTCGTTGTCGAATTTATTTTGGCAATCTTCAAAAATTTCTGCCAAAGTGAGCTGTTTATATGTTATCATATAGATATATCTCCTTTAGGTGGATTGGTTGATAGTTTCTCGCAACTCTATTTTACCATAAACCTTGAGGAGATATTTTGTTTTTAATAAGAAAAAAAGCTGTATTTATGCGGCTTTTGGCGTTTCGCAAACGCCTAATCTCGACTACAAACAGAAAGGAGATTCCCATGATTCCGATCTTTGAACAGGCCCACTCACTCTTTCTGACTCCGACCGAGTCCGAGATTCTCGACTGGTTTGAGAATCATTTTCCTCAGTGCCTCTATATGAACCTCGAGGAGATGAGCGATCAGCTCTATACCTCAAGCGCAACGATCGTCCGCTTCTGCCAGAAGCTCGGATTCAAAGGTTTCAATGAGTTTAAATATCAGCTCCGCCAACAGCTCAAGGAACAGAAAAATTCTGCACTCTTCTCCGATAACATCATTGAACACTCTCTTGCGCTCTTTCGTGACAATCTCGAACAGCTCGATCTCGATGCGCTTCAGGAAGTCGCCAATCTTCTGACCAGCGACTGCACAATCTACATCTGCGGTTCCAATCTGAGCTCTCTGATTGCAAGTTACCTGCATGCGGTGCTCTCAAGCCTTGATTACAGCTGTATTCTGATCGAATGGCAACGCCTTCTCGGCAGTCTGATCGGACAAATGAGCCGGGATTCGGTTTTATTGATTGTCAGCGCGCACGGAGATCCCCAGTACTATCAGTCCATCATGGAGACGGCCTTCGAGCGAGGCATCAAAACGATTCTTCTCACCTGTGAACGGGACAGCCCTCTCGTCTCTCTGAGCTCGTTTGCGTTCTTCTCAAACGATCATAATCAGGAGCTCGCCAATGTCGACACAAACCCCAGAATCGGTCTCTTCGCGATTGCGCAGATCCTGATCGAACTTGTGACCCTCAAAAAGAGACACATTTTCTCCACCTCTCATCCGACAGAAGAACCATCCATTTTCCCGAATGAGAAAGATTGATTTTTCTGCCCAAACTAAAAAAGCGGATACAAAACAGATTTTTAAAACCTGCTCTGTATCCACTCTCTCATTTTTGAATCCTTGTTCCGCGATCTTCTAACGCACTTAAAACACTATTTGAGCATACCCGGCTTCGGGAAGTATCGGAACAATACTTTTGCAATGATCTTTTCCCGCTTCACATAGGTATTCTGCCATCTGCGCGCATCCAGCGAATTGAAATAGGCTTATTTTTTTGTCAAATTTTCATTTTTATTATATAGTAATATTTAGTGATATACAGTATAATAGTGACAGAGGTGACTATTGTACGTATAACAACATCAAAATCAAAAAATTCCGAGTCCTTTTACATTACTCAGTCCTATACAAATGCTAATGGGAAAAGTACTTCCAAAACCATCCGAAAATTAGGTACATTAGCTGAATTATCAGCGCAGCTCCACACGGATCGTGACGGAGTTGTTGAATGGGCAAATGAACAGGCTCGTCTTGAAACACTGAAATATAAAAGTGAAAAAGAGGATGCTACTGTTATGATCCCATTTCATTCCAACAGACTCATGGACTATAATAAGCAGAAACTTTTTTCTGGCGGATATCTTTTTCTTCAGTCTATTTACTATGGCCTTAAGCTTGATTCTGTCTGCAGAAAAATCAAAAGTCGACATAAATTCGAGTATGATCTTAATGCGATTTTATCTGATTTAATTTATACAAGGGTTCTGGAACCTTCCAGCAAAAGTTCTTCCTTCCGGGCAGCAAAACAGTTCCTTGAGACTCCAACTTATGAACTTCATGATGTTTACCGAGCTCTTTCTGTTCTTGCTTCTGAAATAGATTTTATTCAATCAGAAGTTTATAAAAACAGTTTTTTCCTCGGTGACAGAATGGATCGAATCCTTTACTATGATTGCACAAAAACTACTACTTTGAAATCGAACAGGAAGATGGAGATAAAAAATACGGAAAAAGCAAAGAGCACCGTCCGAATCCCATTATTCAAATGGGACTCTTTACAGATGGTGACGGAATACCTTTGGCTTTCTCACTCTTTCCTGAAAACCAAAATGAACAGAAATCCTTAAAACCTTTAGAAACAAAGATTCTCCAACAATTCGGCTGTGATAAGTTTATCTATTGCAGTGACGCCGGACTTGCTTCTGAGGATAACCGTGTTCTTAATTACATGGGACAGAGGGCATTTATTGTCACTCAGTCCATCAAAAAGCTGCCTGATGAAGACCGGGCATGGGCTTTAAAGAAAACTGTCTTCAAACGTCTCTCAGATGATAAACCTGTTGACCTCACAAAACTGACAGATGATGACAAGAACCATCTTTATTATAAAGACGAACCATTTACAACAAAAAAACTGGATCAAAGATTAATCATAACCTACTCCCCTAAATATGCTGCTTACCAGAAAACCATCCGTGCGGAGCAGATCTGTCGGGCAGAAAAAATGGTTGCAAATGGTTCTCTAAAAAAACAGCGTAAAAATCCAAATGATCCTGCAAGATTTGTAAATAAGGTAGCTGTAACCAACGAAGGAGAAAAAGCTAAGATCCACTATTATCTCGATACGGATAAGATTGCAGAAGAAGAAATGTATGACGGTCTTTATGCGGTATGTACCGATCTGCTTAATGATGACGTTGCAGATATCTTAAAAGTCAGTGAAGGAAGATGGCAGATTGAAGACTGTTTCAGAACTATGAAAACAGACTTTGAAGCCAGACCCATTTACTTAAACCGTGAAGACCGGATTAAAGCTCACTTCCTTACCTGCTTTCTTGCTCTGTTACATTTTCGGTTATTAAACCGCTCTCTGAAAGGAACTTATACTACAGAACAATTACTTCACACTTTAAAAGATATAAAATTTGCAGATGTAGAAGAACAGGGCTTCATGCCTGTATATGAACGTCAGGAAATCACTGACGATCTCCATGAAACCTGCGGATTCAGAACGGACTATCAATTCATAACAAAACGGAAAATGAAAGGAATTCAGAAAAAAAGTAAGCGGAGATAAAACATTACTATATTTCGTGTATGCAGATAAAAGTGCCACACCCCTTGTATTTACAGGGATTGTGGCACTTTTTTAACTAATCAACTGTCAAAGATGAGATAGTATAGCAAAAATATACGGACTTGAAAAGTGTTTTCCGCAACTTTTTCCGTTTTTGTATTTTATCATTTTATATTTTTGCATTTATGTTGCAGATTCTCCACCAGTTACCCGCCTGATATGAATCGCAAGAAATCCGGTTTCTTCTTTCGCAAACGTCATGCGCAGCTCCTGTTCCAGTTTTTTCAAAATCTGCTCAGCCAGCGCGTATTCGAATGGGAACTGCGCTTTTGCGTATGCTTCCAGATCAAGATCCGTGCGTTCTCCCTTTCCGGCCCGGGCCAGCATATAGCGGACATGACTCATCAGCCGGTTGTAACCGAGAGAGCCATAAGGAAGCTTCTTTCCGGCTCCTTCCTCGATCATGGTCATGCAGACACCTACCAGACGGGCTGTTTCCAGGGAATCCGCCAGATTCTCCTGCGCCAGTCCTGCGTGGATATGCAGGGCAATGAAACCGGCTTCATCCTCTCCAAGGATGGTTCCCGTCATTTTTTTTAAGATTTCGCATCCTTTTCTGGCCGCTTCATACTCATCTCCAAATAAAGCTGCAATATCATGCTGAAACGGATTGGGAATTTCTTTCTTCTCTCTGGCCCGTGCTACTGCCATAGCAATGTGATCTGCCATTGGGATCAGAATATCATGCTGCAGTGGTCCCATCGCCGCTTCTGCCATCTCTATGATTTTTCCGGCTGCTTCGATATAAATCGGATCAATGCCGTTTACACGGATCAGCGCCGGCGTTTTTTCGCTCACAAGTTCATAACGGCGGCCTTTCGGAAGTTCTGTCATTCGCTCTCCCATACGATGTCCGAAGCCGACCCCGTTTCCCAGAAGAATCTGCTCTTGACCGTTGGCATCATCCAGCACCAGAATTCCGTTATTGTTCAATACTTTGATTACCCGATACATAAAAAATACCTCCTGCATCTTATGCCTGTCCTGTTATTATACACGACAACCTTAGGATGCAGAAAGTACTTTTTGTTTCGTATGATAAATACTCCCTAAGTTTTTATCTTATTTTTATCTTACTTTCTTATCTGACCAATCAGCTCTAGCCGTTTCACTTGCTTTTCTCCTTCTAAGCTTAAGCTTTCTCCCTCTGTCAGTCCTGTAAAAATAACGATGCAGGCATCGCTCACTGCGTGTTCCCGGATATAGGCCGGGTCAAATTCCATGAGCTTTTCGCCTTTCTTAATTTTCTGTCCATCACTTACAAATACCGTGAAGCCTTCCCCATTCAGTTTCACAGTATCTACACCGATATGGAGCAGATATTCCGTCCCATCCGCCGCCTTCAGGCCAATCGCATGTTTGCTCGGAAATACAAACATGACTTCACCATCTTCCGGTGCCTCAACGATTCCATCTTCCGGCATAACCAGGTAGCCGTCTCCCATGGCTTTGCTGGCAAATGCCTCGTCCGGTGCCTCCGTGATTGGCTTTAATACGCCCTGGAACGGAGAGTAAAGTTTGTGGATGTTTTCTGCGATGTTCTTGCTCTCTGCCAGATTCACAGATGCTTCGGTTTCCGCAGTCACTTTGGTACCCATATTCTCTGCACTATCTGTAGCTTCTGCGGTATCCTCCTCATGTTCCTCTGCCAGATAAGCTTCCAGCTCGGATTTGATCACAGTCACCTGCGGTCCGTAAATAATCTGGATTCCCTGCCCTTTTACGATCACGCCTACCGCGCCAGTCGACTTTAAAAGCTTTTCATCAACCAGCGACGAGTCTGCGATAGAGCAGCGGAGTCGTGTCGCGCAGCAGTCCACGGAAGTGATATTGTTTCTTCCTCCCATACCCATTGCAATGGCTGCACTCCGGCTGTCTTTACTGTTTTCTGCCTGACTGCAGCTTTCTCCCTCTTTCGCTTCAGTCCTGCGGGCATTCACATCAGCCTTCGTGTAGAGCTTCGTCTCCTCGTCATCATCCTCACGTCCCGGTGTTTTCAAATCAAATTTTTTAATCAGAAAACTGAACAAAACGTAATACAGAAGGAAATACACAACTCCTGCCGGAATGATGCGAAGCCAGCTGGTTTTCGCATTGCCCTGCAGCACACCGAAAATCACCAGATCCAGAAGACCACCGGAAAATGTAAGACCCACTGCAATGTTCAAAATATGCGCAACCATATAGGCACTTCCGGCCAGGATCACCTGAACCGCAAACAGCATTGGTGCTACAAACAGGAAAGAGAACTCAATTGGCTCTGTAATTCCGGTAAACATGCAGGCCAGCGCCGCACTTAAAAGCAGACCTCCTGCTGCCTTTTTCTTTTCCGGTTTCGCGCACCGGTACATGGCCAGCGCCGCTCCCGGAAGTCCAAAAATCATAAAAATAAACTCACCGGAAAAATACCGGGTAGCATCCGCGCTGAAATGCGTCACATCTGACGAAGCCAGCTGCGCAAAGAAAATGTTCTGGCCGCCCTGAATCAGATTTCCATCCACCATCATGGTGCCACCTACCGCAGTCTGCCAGAAAGGCATATAGAACACATGATGCAGGCCGAACGGGATCAGCGCACGCTTAATGATACCAAAAATCAGGGTTCCGAAATAACCGGTTCCTGTAACCAGACCGCCCAGCGCGAAAATGCCATTCTGGACAGCCGGCCAGATAAAGTACATCAGAATACCGATACCAACATAAGTAACGGTAGAAATAATCGGTACAAAACGGGAGCCGCCAAAAAATGACAGTGCGTTTGGCAGTTCAATCTTATAAAACCGGTTGTGGAGTGCTGCCACACCAAGTCCCACAAGAATACCGCCAAATACACCCATCTGCAGGGTCTGAATACCGCAGACACTGGCAATGGTTCCCTCAAGCACATCCGAGGCAATTGTTCCGTCCGCTAAAACTTTTCCTGCTAATAAAAGCACTGCGTTGATTGATGCATGCATCACAAAAAAAGAAATCATAGCCGAAAGTGCCGCAACCTCTTTTTCCGCCTTCGCCATGCCAATGGCAACACCCACCGCAAAGATGATCGGCAGATTATCAAAAATGACGTTTCCTGCCTTGCTCATGATCATAAGCAGTGCATGCAGGACGGTTCCATTACCAAAAATCCCCTGTAAGCCATAGGTTGCAATGGTAGTCTCATTAGTGAAGGAACTTCCAATCCCCAGCAGGAGGCCAGCAACCGTAAGCACCGCAATCGGAAGCATGAAGCTGCGTCCTACTCGCTGAAGCACCCCAAAAATCTTGTCTTTCATGTTCTTTCTCCTTTTTTTCTGAGTATTCAGGTGTGTCTTTCTGACAGTTTTCACATCTCCCGAAAATTCTTCCTGCAAACGCGTAAACGTCTTTCCATTTTACGTATTTCACCTGTGCAGAAAAGAAACCTGCTCCTATCAGCATACCCAAAACAATCCGTTTCAGTTGCTTCTGGGAAGTGTAGTTTTATTTGGAAAATGAAAAAGGCATCAACCAAAAGGACATCTCTTTGATGCCCTTTCGGTTAATGCCTGCTTTACCAGTAACACGCCCAAATCTCAATTGTGTTATTAGTATAGTATGGAATGACAGATCTGTCAACTATTTATGACGCGGAAATTTGACACATTGAAATGCAAAAAAGTACCGAAAAGCCTTGAAATAGGCTTATTTTTTGTCAACTTTTTATTTTTATTATATAGTTATATTTGGTGATATATAGTACAATGAATGTTGCAGATACAGTTACAGTTCCTGGCTTAACTGTAACCAACTATAATCCCACAGAGGTGTGTCATGAACCATTCAAACAACCATGTTACAGAACTGTTCAAAGAAACTATGGTCCTTACAGCAGCTATGGCCATCGTAGCCGGAGCTGTGTACTTCTTTCTTTTACCAAGCCATGCTTCCGTAAGCAGTATCTCCGGTCTTGGTATTATCTTATCTAACTTTGTTCCTCTGCCCCTTTCAGCCATCACCATGATCTTAAATGTACTTTTACTGATCATCGGATTTTTCACCTGCGGAAAAGAATTCGGGGCTAAAACCGTATACACCAGTATTGTACTTCCCCTTTTTCTGGCCCTTTTTGAAAGGATCTTCCCGAACATCGGCTCCTTAACTGACAGTCAGGAACTGGATGTTTTATGCTATATTTTAACCGTCAGTATCGGTTTAAGCATCCTGTTTAACCGTAATGCTTCTTCCGGTGGTCTGGATATCGTTGCCAAGATCATGAACAAATATCTCCATATGGATCTTGGGAAAGCTATGTCCTTATCCGGCATGTGTGTCGCCCTTTCAGCAGCTTTGGTGTATGATAAGAAAACTGTTGTTTTAAGTGTACTGGGAACCTATTTTAACGGCATCATCCTGGACCATTTTATCTTTAACCACAATGTAAAACGGCGGGTCTGCATTATCACTAAAAAAGAGGAAGAGCTGCGGCATTTTATCATCAATGACCTGCACAGCGGCGCTACCATCTATGAATCCATCGGTGCCTACAATCTGGAAAAGCGCAATGAGATCATTACCATCGTAGATAAGTCAGAATACCAGAAACTGATGAATTATATCAACCGTGAAGACCCACATGCATTTATCACGGTGTATACAGTGTCTGATATCCGATATCAGCCAAAAAAATAATGTCCATAAAAATGTTATTATAATCCAATTTTCGTCCTAAAAAATGTATTACATCTATAAAATTATATCCTAAAAAATCTTCTCACAAAATCAAGCACAGAAAGATTCTGAGAAAAGATTTAATATAATTTTTGATATAATTCAGTGGATTTTAGTTGCCGTACATCTGGATGTTTCTACCTACCGATAATAGCACATTCCACTACACTTTCCAGCCGGACCGAATATTTCCCTTTTCATCTGTGAAATATATCTGCGTTCTGCCTCTGGTCCGGCTGGGATATTTCCAGTTTTTTCCATATCCAAGACATCTTTTAATATTTCCAATGCCTTTCGCAGATTTTTGATATCAAGTTCCATATAGTCTGTGTAGTTGCCTCTTCCCACCAGTTTTAAATGAGTAACACCAGCTTTTTCCAACTGGTATAAAGCGCAGAGGCCACAGCCGGTCTGTCCACAAAGATAGCCGTCATCTTCTGGTTCGTCCACATTTTCATCCACACTTTCTGCTGATACACCTTCTCTGATCCGTCCCAGTTCATAGGGTACCAGACAAAGATGACACATTTCATCGCAGTGAAGGGAATTGCAGAATGCACCAGTAAACTGGCACATTTCGTTTAGTGTGAAGGCTTCAAATTCTGTGAGGTTTCCTGCTTTGTTAATAATAGAATTCATATCTTCTATGCTGTTTTTCCTGTGAAAGATCAGGCGTTTTAAGTTCTGCTTCTCAAAGTATTTTATCATTCCGCTGTTGACCTCTGCAGTCTCTCCGCTCAAATGGATCTCACAATTGATTCTACTCTGTCGCAGATATAAAAGCAGCGCCGGATCAGCGACGATAAAGCTATTAAATCCAATGGACATACACCGTATAATAATATTAACAATTTCCGGGTATTGTCCTTGGATGTAGTATAAGGAGTTAAAGGTGAGATGCACTGGCTTTTTATATTTTCTGATCATAGCAACCAGTATTTCCAGTTCGCTAAATGCACCTAACTGTACATTGGAGCAAAGTACTTCCCGGCGGTTAAGCGGCAGAAGCGCCCCGTATTTTTTTGTCCATGAATAAGGCACATAGCCGCAGAAAAACTCGTCTGCTCCTGCTTCCACATAGGGGATATATTCATCAATGGAACCAAGTCCGGCTACAATCTTCATCTGTACTCTTCCCTCCTTTCCCCACATATGTCCTCTCGGAATCTTTCATGCACCTGCCTTTGTAACTGATTTTCCGCCAGCCGCACCCGACAAAAAATCTTCTCACAAAATCAGGCGCAGAAAGATTCCGGGAGAACATACATCTTACAGCAGATTTACCACCAGGCGGTCTGTCCCTGCTGTTTTCCATTTTTGAACCATTTCTTTTATTCCTGTTTTCATTCCAACTTCATTTTCTATTCCAGATTCAAAACCAGGATCATCCTCAAAAATGCGGCCGTCCAACGCAAATAAGGAGTTGTATCTACCCACCATTTTCAAATGATCTGGATACAAAAATGCATAGTCTTTACAAAATCCCGGACATTGTTTTACCAGCTTCTGCTTTCCCCGCTCTCCTGTGGTACATTTTGCATACAACGTACAATACTGGGATGTATTGGTCTGGTAAAAAGGAAGGTGCAGACTGTTCTTTCCAACAGGAAATGCCATATCATAGCCACAGCTTTCCCATTCGAATCTGGCAATGCCGTATTCTTTTTCCAGATACTCTCTGTAAAAACCGGCATTTAAACTGTTTTCTTCAAGGAATTTACCGCTGGCCTCTGCTCCTGTTTGTGTCATAGTTTCCAACTTATAGTGCAGTCTTGGATCTTTCCGCCGCTTGTTTAATAAAATGCCAAGTACCGGAATCAGTAAAGACTTCTCTTTTATCATTTCTGCCATAGCCCAGTCATTGACCTGTATTTCCAAAATACTCTCATTTTTCTCACACCAGGCTTCCAACCGGTTCAGCAAAATTTTCATTCTCTCCAGCATAAATTCCCTGATATAAGAAAAAGTCATCGTTACCTGCAAACCATCTTTTCTGGCTTTTTCAAGAAGCAGAAACAACTGGTCTTCCTTTGGAAAAAGCAGATGACAGAAAGCATTTCCAATATAAAGTCTTTGCGGCCGGATATAAGAAAACCAGTGCCCGGACAGATGATTCTGCTTCCAGTAGTTATCTATAAAAACTTTAAGATCTGTCGCCAGATACTCCTCATAAAGCCAGGTGGTGTCCAGCTCCACAGCCCATTCAAACTGCTCCAATGCACTCCCGGTCTCTGGCATTACCTCCGCCCTGTTCTGTGGCTTCTCCTCTGTCTCCCTTTCCCGGCCTGTTTCTTTCCTGCAATATTCCTGATCTTCACAGCCAAACCACCGCTTCTTCTGTTCTTCAAAGTTCTCAGCCGTCACTGCATCCCCATTTGTCGGATAAACTGTCATGGCACTGGCCAGTTCATTCTCATCCCCGGTCAGTTTTAAACGGATATAACGGTCATACCACAGAAGCATTGCCTGAACCTGTTCCCGATATTCTCTATATTCTTTATTTTCTTTGCATCCTTCGTATTCCCTGCTTTTCCCATTTTCTGTTTCATCTGCATCCATATCGCCCATATTATCCGGTATATCACCTATATTATCCAGATATAGGGTATACTCATAGTAAAATTCATATTTTCCACTGCATTCCAGTGTATAAGAATGCAGCTCTACCTGCTCATACTCCAGCTTCGGATAATGATAAAAGCAGACTCGAAATAATTCCGGGTCTGCTATTTTTTCTGCTGTGCGGAAAGTAAAGCCGTTTTCCGCAAGCTCTATTATACGAATTTCTTTTTCACCGGCAAAACCGGCAACAAGACCAAATGGGAGCATAGACACGCCCTGTATTTTTCCATGCTTTTGTTTCAATCCATGATACATAATGTTATTCCTTTTTGTCCGGTTATCACTTTTGGTCTATTATATAACACTTCATCAAAAAAAGTCTAGACAGAAACTTTATTTACAGATACTGTTAATCCAGGAGATCAGCTCTCCCTCATAATCAGCATCTCCATGTGGCTGTGCCCACACTAATGCGTAATCTACATCTGAATCCGTCTTATCTTCCAGCGCAAGAGCCAGAACTGCTGCTACAGACAGTGATGTATTTCCATCCTCTGTTCCTACCCGTATACGGATATGGTCTGCTGTATCAGCCTGCTTATCCGTTCCAATATAATTCATGGGATTTAACAGTTTCCTGCTTTCTTCCACTTTCTTATCACCGGAAACACTGCCATAAGCTTCCATATATGTCTCATACTCATCCGGGAACTGGGCCTTTAAATTTTCCAGGATATCTGCAATATAAGGATCGAAATGCTTATACCGGTTAGCTTCATCTCCAAATTCCATATTTTCCGCAGAATTATCGGTCATTTCCAAATTATCAAAGGCCATGACCTTCTTCATTCTTGGATTGGAAGTAGAAAGATACATATCGTAATCAGAGATCTCAGCTGTCTTTCCATCCCACTTCAGATAACCAGTAAGATCTGTTCCAGCCACTTCCGTTCCCCTTCCTTTCGGACCTTTACCTGAAGTTGTATAATTTCCCTTCAGATAATCATCCAGAGAATAGGAAACAGATAAACTGCCGTCTTCCAGCCTTGTAAGGTACGTAGTAGCTGCATCTTCTGTCTCTTTTACCATGTAATCATAAAAACTGCCGCTCTTTCCATCATCACTTAAAGTCAACGGTTCTCCTGTTTTTGGATCTTTCAGTCCAAGGCCGTTGATATAAGCTGCATAAGCTGAGGACATCTCCTTTGATAACGCCTGTTCAAACGCAGTGGCTGTACCAGTTTCCCCTGTCATATCATTGCTGTAATCAGGAAGATCTGCATACATCCACTCATAAGCCAGATCTGCATGATCCAGGTCTGTGATCGGACAGTAAACCTGTGCTGCATACACATCATCCGTAGAATCCATGACTGCGCCGATCTCTTCCAGATAAACTTTGTAATCTTCACTGTTTCCTGTAGTTCCTAAAAGAGCACTCATTGCTCCCCCTGCGCTGGTTCCAATGGAAATGATCTTATTAGCATCACCTGCCATTACCTTATCATTTGCCTTTAAAAAGCGCACACCTGCCTTTAAATCAACCAGACCTGCCGGGGATTTTCCAATATAGCTTCCGTCCTCTGACTGTGTCTCCTTTCCTCTGCTGGCAGGTGATACAAATACATATCCCTGCTCCAGATATTCTTTTGTTTTATCAGAGATCTTTGAAGCATCTGCCTCTGCATATCCGCCAACACCATTTTTGTAGATAATAGGTGCGCTCTGGGCTGTGTAACCGTTTATCTCACCCGTCTCATTGATGGTTCCGTCTGCATTCATATATGCCGCAGGAACATAAATATTCATGCATTCCTTTACCGGGTCAACGGGATTTTCGCAGTAGACCACGTATTCCAGACTGTAACAGTCATAGTCCTCATTGTAAACCCATTTATCTTTATAATCAGCCAGATCCATGCTTCCTGTAAGAAGCTCAGAAATGTCTGGGGTCTGTGCCATTCCCATTCCTTCATAAAATGGCTTATTCCCTTTGTTACCTTTCTGACCTTTGGGGGGCATTTCCGGTACTGCTTCCTGTGCCTTTTCTGTTGTTTCTGCCTGTGTCTGGGTCTGTACAGGTGCCTGGCTGCTGCTGCATCCAGTTGCTGCCACAGCTGCTAAAATCGCTGTCAATATCAGTTCTTTTTTCATCGCTTTACTCTCCTTTGCCGCAACTAATCATAGAGAATAAATGTGACAAAACTGTGGTCAAATTGTGTTTTCTATTCGATTTTACATTACCAGTCTTTCACAGAACCATCAAAGGCTCTGCGGGCTGCATTGCTGCCACGTTCATTAGCCGGATACAGATCTTCTGCATCATCCGCCAGTTCCACGCCAATACCAGGTGCCTCCGGGATCAGCATACAGCCGTTCTCAAAGCGGAGTGGTTCTTTTACCATCTTGTCTTCTGCACCATTTAAGCAGAAACCAGGCAGTTCCTGGATACCAAGGTTTGAAATGGACGCGCAGATCTGCAGGCAAGCTGCTGTGGACACCGGTCCTAGTGGATTATGAGGAATCACAAGGACATCATGTGCTTCTGCCAGTGCGCAGATTTTTTTGCTGGCAGTGATACCGCCTACTGCACACACATCCGGACGGACATACTGGCAGGCGTGGCGTGACATCAGCACCTCAAACTCGCGCAGGTCGATAAAACGCTCTCCTGTAGCAATAGGAACACCCACCTTGGATGCTACTTCTGCCATGGTATCTACATTATCCGGTGGAACCGGATCCTCCAATATCATAGGTCGGTAAGGCTCTACTGCACGGCCGAACGCAACCGCTTCCGGCAGTGTCATGCCCCGATGCACTTCCAGCACAAAATCAAAATCATTTCCAACAGCTTCACGGCATACCCGTACCTTTTCCACTTCACGTTCAATGCGGCTGGAATAAAATTCCCCTTTTCCATCTGGTGCGCTGACCGGACCGTTGCAGAAGATCTTTGCAGCTGTAAAGCCCATTTCCTGCAACTGCTGATACTGCTTCGCAAGCTCATTGTTATCTTCTGTGAGATGCATAACAGATGCATAAACACGCACTTTTTCGCGGGTCTTTCCGCCTAAAAGCTCATAAACCGGAACTCCAAGTGCCTTACCCTTAATATCCCACAAAGCAATATCAATAGCAGAGATAGCGCTCATGATCACTGAACCGCGGAAATACACGGAACGCAGGAAATTCTGGTTAAAATCCTCAATGCGGAATGGATCTTTTCCGATCAGGTAATCTGCAAACTTTTCAATAGCAGCTGCTGTGGCCTGTAAATACCCCCAGTTACCAGCCTCGCCAAGACCTGTGATCTCGGCATCAGTATATATCTGTACAAACAGGTAATGCTTTGCAAAACGCAGCTTTACATCTGTAATCTTCATTGTCTTACTCCTCATATAATATCTTTTCTTTTGACATTTGTTCTATCTTAAATGCTCCTGAAAAAATTTGTACTGACGGTCCAGTGCCCGTTCCCAGCCTGGTGTCCGATTCGTAGTAAATCCATGCATAGCTTCAATAATCCGCTGCATAGTCACACAGACCCCTGCTTTTACCAGACGCATTCCAAATGCTTCTGTCTCATCTCTAAGGCTGTCTTCCCCTGCTGATATAATCAGACAATCCGGAAATACAGCCAATGTCTCATCTTTGGCAAATGCAGGTGAACAAAGTGGATCCGATGCATCAGCATCTCCTACATAAAAATCAGTATACATTTTTTCTGTTTGTGCACGCTTCACCCAAAACGGATCTTTTTTCAGTTCTTCTGACAGCCTTTCTACTGGGTCAGCAGTATTATCTGTGGGAAAATATTCCATCAACGCACAACAGGGATTCAGTTCTTTCGTCTCCGCATTTTTGATCAAAACTGATGCCACCAGATTACCACCAGCACTGTGTCCGGCAAGAATAATCTTTTCTTTATCAATTCCAAGCTCTGCTGCATGTTCAAATACATAACTTACAATTTCATAAGCTTCTTCCGCTGCAAAAGGAAATGGTGCTTCCGGTGCAAGGCTGTAATCAACATCCCAGACCATACAATTCAGTTGCTCCATAACCCAGCAACAATATCTGCGATCCCGGTCTGTACGTCCTTTCAAAAATCCGCCGCCATGAAAATTTAAAAGCAGTGCAGCCTGCTCTGGTAAATTATCCGGACGTTCTTCAAAAACATGCACAGTTTTTCCATTTTTTGTATGGACCCAGAGTTCCTTTTCTTTTCCCGGCAGTGCAGCAAGTTCTTCCGGACTGACCGGACCAAATCTATCCCGGCTGCGTACCATATCTGCAATTGCAATTTTCTCTTCCCGCGTCATAACAATGTTCTCCCTTCTTTAAAATGCAGGAAATACAGTCATAGTATAAAAGATGTAAATAAATGGCAGGAATAACGTGATCAATGCACCGCTCTTAAAAATTGCCCGTAAATCATAACCGCCATCAGCCATACACATTGGTACAGCCGGAGTTGCCATAGGTGTTAAAAATGCAGTCAGAGAACCTGCATTAACTAACAGTACCAGTCCAGTCGGATTTGCTCCCAATGCAGAACAGGTCAGAAGACAGATTGGAACAAATACTGCAGATACGGAACGGTTCAGCATAAACTGGGTAAGTACGAATGGAATCAGGAAAAACAGTGCACCTAATACATAATTGTTATGAGTTCCGCCAACAGCAGATGCAAGGGAATTTCCAATCATATCGCCTGCTCCGGTATTGGTCAAAGCTGTTCCTAAAGCCAATGCACCTACAAACAGCATCAGCATATCCCAGGGAATATCACGCAATGCAGATTTCTGGTCTACACCCCCAAACAATACCATTAGGAGACTTCCGGTCAATGCGACTGACCATGTAGTAAGATGTAATTTACTGGAAAAAATGAGGCACACGATCGTACCGAAGAAAACAGCTATCCCAATCTTATCTACAGTTGGACTAAGTTTTTGTGCCTGCTTTCCTGTATTCTGCTTTTCCAGAGCTTCAATGGGAACTACTGGTGTTTTAGGAGTAAATTTGGGTCCAACCAGTAATGCCCATAGTGGAACAATAATAAGGATCGGCCATGTACCAATTGTAAAGTCAACTGCACGAATGCTCATGCCAGTAAATCCATAGGTTTCCATAAATCCTGTAAACTGTCCTGCCTGCTGGATGGCAGTGGATAATGGCAGGATACCGCAGCATGCTACGCATACGACCATGATCGGGAACATGTATTGAGAACGACTGTGACCAGTATTATCGCAAAGAGCTGCCAGCAGGGGACTTACGATTGCATATACAACCATCGGACTGGCAATAAAGTTAGTCAGTAATACAGCAAGCAGGATATATCCAAAATAGGCTGTGAGAAAACTTCCTCTTGTCAATTTCATAATGGCATCACACATTCCATCTACCAGAGATGTGCGGCGGAAACCTGCTGCTACTATAAACATAGTTGCCATAAGCAGCGTATTAACATTTGAAAAACCAGCCAGTGCACCAGCTGCATCAATGCAGCCTGTAAAATACAGTGCAGTCAGAGAGATCATTGCTGTCAGCCACATTGGTATCTTATTCATCATATAGCTGACCAGAGTAGCTACAAAGATCACCATACAGATCATCATTTGAGTATTCATATTCTTTTCCCTTCCATTATTACATAATTATAGTCTGAAAACTCCATAAGCTTTGAGCTGCCCGGGCCTGGGCTTATTGTTATGCTTAATTTAACAAAAGATTGCCTTTTTGTCGCTGCAAAATATTTGAAGTTTTTTCGCTTTCTTATTCTCCCTGCTTCATTTTCTGTTTCTCCATCTTCAATCTATACTTACTTAAAATCCAAACATTTTCCCTGTAATTTTTGCCAATTTCCTATTACACCGCTTGTGCATTTTGCCAGTTTCATGGAAGTTTATTTTGTATATATACAGAAACAATCATTGACAGAAGCCATTTTGACCATTATTCTAAAATCAGGTCTGCAAATGATATTTTATTTTTTCCAAATTTTACAACAGGGAAAATATTTGGATTTTAAAAGAATAAAATGAAGTATAAAGATTTTAAAAAAATAAAATGGAGTACAAAATGGAAGAAACCTGTTATGAAATGAACCTGCCCCGTGAAAATATCCATCTGCGCTGCTTTGCGCACAGCATCATGAATTACCGTTATCACTGGCACACGGATAAATATGAGCTGAGCATCGTCCTTCATGGAACTCAGGAATATTGCCGTGGTACAGAGACTCATTCTCTTTCAGAGGATGACCTTATCCTGACTGCCCCCGGCAATGGACACGCCTCCATGCGCCAGCAGCCTGGCACCCGGGCTCTTGTCCTGCATTTTCCGTCAAATGCCCTGAAATTTTTAGTTAAAAAGGGATATATTTACCAGTTTCCTACCTGCCTTTCCAATGAAAGCAATCGCTACGAAGATCGTTTCTGCCATATCCGCTTTTATGTGAGCCAGCTATGGCAATCATTAGAATGTGGCGGTGTCTATGCCCAGTTAAGCGCAAAAGCAAACCTGGAACTGCTTCTGATCACGCTTTTTACAGAATTTGATCCCCAACAGATCAATCTGATCTCGGAAGAAGACAAACGACGTGCTACGATCCGCCTTCTCCTCAGTTATGTAGAGGAACATTATGCAGAAAAATTATCCCTGGAGGATCTGGCAGACTACGCCCAGTACAACCGGACCTATGTTTCAACTCTATTTAAACAAATGGTAGGTATCAATTTCCACGAATATCTCACAAGAGTACGATTTCAACATGCATTAAATGACCTGACCTACACTAATGAAAATCTGACAGACATTGCATTAAAAAATGGCTTCCCTGATTTAAAGACTCTGACTTCCCGCTTCCGTTCTACTTTTCATCGCACTCCTACCCAGTACCGTGCGATGTTAAAGCCAGATGAAGTGCTTTATGCTAATGTACGGAAATATCTGAATCCAAATGATACGATCCTGAGAGAAAAGCTAAAAGAATACGCGAAAACGGGACTGATACAATAATACTTAAAAAACGTGTACCATCAGGCACATTATTAAAAGGCTGCCCGCTTTCGGACAGCCTTTCTGTTACTTACACGATATAATGAGTCCAAAAGAAAAACAAGCGACACCGAAGGTGGCATTTGTTTTTCTTGGACCATTAACGAAGGTTTCGCCTGCGTTAGCAGGCAGTAGAGCGCGAATGCGCGGGATTCGTGAGTTTACTCTTTGATATTGTGGTCAAAAGGTATTTTGTATCCTTTTCATATTACAGGCAGCTTGCGTATGCAGCCTTAGCGCCTTTTTCACGGATCAGCTTCAGGTCAGCTGCAACCTTAGCTTCCAGACCTTCGATCTGGGTCAGATCCTGATCCCACATCTTCTCATTGGTCAGGACTGCGTGTACCAGTTCTTCTGCAGAATCAGCCTTGTGATCGTTGTAGAATTCCAGTACCCAACGGTCATCACTTACAGTATACTCATTTCCAGCCGGACGCTTGCAAACCAGGCCTGCATCAGTAAGAGCCTGGATATCATTGCTGTAGAATGCAATGTATGCAGCCAGTGACATGGTCAGGCACTCTGGCAGAACACCTTTTTCCTTGATATATTCCAGGAAGGATGGCATATTTCTTGCTTTCCACTTAGAGGTGGAGTTTAAGGAAATGCTCATCAGTTCATGGTTTACAAATGGGTTGTTGAAACGGTCAGATACAGCTGCTGCAAAGTTTAACAGGTCATTCTTGTCCAGTGGAAGGGTTGGGATAACCTCATCGTAGAGCATCTTGTTCATGAAGCCCTTGATGATCTCATCGTTCATGCAGTCACGAACAATGTTCTCCCCAGCCAGGTAAGCACCCAGAACGAAACCTGTATGAGCGCCGTTTAAGATACGGACTTTTCTCTTCTTATATGGGCTCATATCCGGGGTAACAAATACCTTGTCTAACAGACCAGCCTTCTTAAATGGCAGTACATCATTTAACTTTTCATCGCCTTCGATTACCCACACGCCGAATACTTCACCAACGTCTGTCAGAGGATCTTCATAGCCGTTCTTTGCATCCAGAGCCTTAACTTCTTCTGCATCACGGATACGTCCTGGAACAATACGGTCTACTAAGGAACCACAGAAGGTGCAGTCTTCATTTACATACTTCTTAAACTCAGCGCCCAGTTCCCACTGATCAATGTACTGGTTTACGCACTTTAACAGCTCTTTGCCGTTATTGTCGATCAGCTCGCAAGCCAGCATGATGATTCCTGGCTTACCAGCCTGGAAACGATGATACAGAACCTGGGTCAGCTTTCCTGGGAAGCTTGATGGTGGGCAGTCGTCCTTCTTGCAGGATGGATCATACTGGATACCAGCCTCAGTGGTGTTGGAAACGATGATCTGCAGATCGTCGCTTGCAGCAACCTCCATCATCTTGTCGTAATCAGCCTTCTCATATGGGTTTAAGCAGTTAGCAACACTGGAGATCACACGCTTGTCATCTACCTTTTTGCCATTTTCGCTTCCGCGCAGGTACAGAGTGTACAGACCTTCCTGCTCATTGATCATCTTTGCAAGACCTGGTGCGATCGGCTGTACCAGGCAGCACTTGCCGTTCCATCCGGCTTTCTCATTTGCAAGATCAAACCAGTAATCTACAAATGCGCGAAGGAAGTTTCCCTCACCAAACTGTAAAACCTTCACTGGAGCATCCTCCAGGATATAGCCATCGTAACCGGATTTCTTTAATACATCATAATTCAGAAGTGCCATAATTTAAATATTCTCCTTTCCTATGCGGATCATTCCCTGCTTTTATTTCCTGTTTCGCTTTCCGGACTCTTCCGGCGTTTCCCGGAATCCCTTTCAACCGGAGTGCCGTTGCAACTGTTGCACCGTCGTCCGGATATTCGTCAAAAGGAAGCTGAACTGGCTGGGGCTTTTTATGCAACGAATCAGGCACGTTCTGCTTTTTATCCCTCTATCACCTTGAGTGGTTCCGCAGGATGGGCAAACTCGGCAGGG
>OGZX01001328.1_pt1 | contig 25428 bp, 23 predicted proteins | sample 1576881 | NCBI WGS metagenome assembly OGZX01 (sample SAMEA3541542, study PRJEB24748) | human gut metagenome | biome: human gut; feature: human-associated habitat; material: faeces | place: China | collected 2012
TTGACGATACACGTTGTGTGACGGTTTCCTTTATCTGGAAGTTCGGTGGTTATAAGAGCAAACAACATGATAAGGTAGATACTTCCCGGTTTGGAAAATAATAGGAGTGTATGAATCTGCTTGATTTATAAGGGGAAATTGGTGTCATCCTTTGATTAATGACACCTCCGGAATTAAATACCTTAAAGAAACAGATCGGATATCGATAATATTCATTTATTTTGTGCATAGGTTTTTTCACAAATGTTAATTGTACAAAGATCTTAAATGAAGAAAAGATATATATTGCAACATGCCATTGCTCTGATTTTCGGACGATCTCCTCAGGTATTATTCAATTATAAGCAGATAAGCAAACGGATGGGGATTGTAAATCCCGAAGAGATGTTGCAGGTGGTAGAAGTTCTTTATGACCTGGCAGATGAAAATTTCATTGTAGAGGTCAGTCGCGGACGTTATCATTATAACAATAAGGGAACGATTTTATCCGGCCAGTTTGTTCGTCGGCGTAATGGATATAATTACTTCCTTCCGGAAGATAAAACATCCCGTATTGCCATTGGTCTTCATTGTTCCTTTCGTGCGTTGGATGGCGATCAGGTAAAGGTCAGACTGTTGACAAAGCGGACAGGGCCTTCTCCTGAAGGTGAAGTGATTGAAATACTTCGCAGAAAAGAACAACGGTTGACAGGTACATTACGCATAACGAAGGGGCTGCCTTTTTTGATTACAGAGAGTAAAACATTATCGAATAATGTTTTTATTCGGTCAAACAGACTTCATGGTGGGAGAGATGGCGATAAGGTTTTTGTCCGTATCATTTCATGGGACGAAGATCAAAATAATCCTTCTGGTGAAATTTTAGAAGTTCTAGGAAAGGCTGGAGAAACCCGGGCAGAAATGAAAGCCTTACTGTTGGAGTACGGTTTGCCTTATCGGTATCCGTCTCGTATCGAGAAGACGGCAGATAGAATCCCATCGGCTATTCCGGGGAATGAAATAATGAAACGGAAAGATTTTAGGGGAATAAGAACATTTACAATAGATCCGGCAGAGGCAAAAGATTTTGATGATGCACTCTCTGCACGCCGCCTGGACAATGGGAATTGGGAAGTCGGGGTGCATATTGCAGATGTCACTTATTACGTAAAACCAGGAAGTGCGATAGACCGGGAAGCTGCAGCCCGTGGAATGTCTGTCTATCTGGTAGATCAAACGGTTCCGATGTTACCGAAGCGTTTATGCAACCAGATATGTTCTTTACAACCGGATGAGGACAAACTCTGTTTCTCTGTTGTTTTTGAGTTGGATAATATGGCTCATATCAATAATATGAATGTTTGCCGGACAGTAATCAGGAGTAACCGGCGTTTCTCCTATGAAGAGGTTCAATATATATTAGAAACCGGCGACGGCGATTACAAAGACGAGATAACGGTACTGAACAGAATAGCCCGGATCTTGCGTGAAGAACGCATCAAGCAGGGGGCTGTCTGCTTTAACCGGGGGGAAGCCAGGTTTGAGTCTCATAAACTGATCGAGGAATTTATGTTGCTGGCCAACCGGAGTGTGGCTGAACTAGTCACTTATATGCCGGGAGGCAGGCGAAAGAAACCTTTTATCTATCGTGTTCACTCTTCTCCCAGTAAAGAAAGGCTGGATAAACTGTTCGATCTGATTCATCATTATCAGCCGGAGATAAATAAAAAAAAGACAGGAGATTCGCGAAATCTTAACCGTTTGTTGGATAATATAACAGACGAATCTCTCAGGGATGCTCTGTCATTATTGGCTATCCGCCAGATGCATAAAGCTAGATATTCTATCGACAATACCGGTCATTATGGGCTGGCTCTGGATTGTTATACACATTTTACGTCTCCTATCCGGCGTTATCCGGATATACTGGTACATCGATTGTTAACACATTATCTGGCCGGGGGTGCCTATGTGAGACGGGCTAAATATGAAGCCGCTTGCAGGCATTGCTCTGAAATGGAACTGCTTATTGCCGGTGCCGAACGGGCTTCGGTTCGTTATATGCAGATTGAATATATGAAAGGTAAAGAAGGACAGGTGTTTCCCGGTATTATTGTTAATGTAATGACTTGGGGATTATATGTGGAATTGATCGATATAAAATGCGAAGGAATGATTCCTGTCCGTAGCCTGGGTAACGAATATTTCGATTGGAATGAGCAAGTATTGAGCCTGACCGGTCGTAAAACCAAACGGAAATTTAGCTTGGGAGACCTGGTAACAGTGCAGTTGGAACGGATCGATCAAGAGCAAAAGGAACTCTATTTTTTGTTGGAAAGTATACATTTGTGATGAAGAGAGGGGAGTCTGTATGATTTATTTTATAGTTTTGTGAATGAAAAAGTTTTGTACCATTTTAATCTTATGCAAATGACAGGCTTGAAGGCATCTCTCTTATTATTTATTTTTCTTTCTTGTTTTTCCTGTAAAAACAGAAATACCGGAAATACATTGGAAGGAGAAGGGCAATCTACGTTGTCAATATCTGTACCGGACTTCAATTCAGATAGTGCTTATACTTATGTGGCAGCTCAGGTTGATTTTGGACCCCGTGTTCCGAATACGGAAGCACATCTGCATTGTGGAGATTATTTGGTGGATGCCTTGAAACGTTTTGGAGCAGCCGTGCATGTACAGGAAGCAAAACTTACTGCATATAATGGAGACCGTCTGAATGCCCGTAACATTATTGGTTCATATAATTCGGAGAACTCCCGGCGAATACTTCTTTTTGCCCATTGGGATACCCGTCCGTATGCAGATCACGATCCCGATCCTGCTAAATGGCGTGTTCCCATTGACGGTGCGGATGACGGAGCCAGTGGAGTAGGTGTCTTGTTGGAGATTTGTCGTCAGTTGGGTATGAGTAATCCGGGTGTCGGTATCGATGTCATATTTTTCGATGCGGAAGATTATGGGACACCCCGTTTTATTACAGCTAATAGTCCGAGAGAAAGCTGGTGCCTAGGGTCGCAATATTGGGCGGCTAATCCTCACGTAATAAATTATCGGGCGGAATATGGTATCCTACTGGATATGGTGGGTAGTTGTAATGCGACATTCTTTAAAGAAATGACATCTATGGAATCGGCTCCTCAGATAGTGGAAAAGGTTTGGGGTGCGGCACGTGATCTCGGATATGGTAAGTTCTTTATTAATGAAGAAGGTGGTGGTGTATTGGACGATCATACCTTTGTTATAGAAGGACGTAATATACCGTGTATCGATATTATAAATAATGATCCGGAAAGCTCTCACAGCTTTGGCTCTTACTGGCATACACATGCTGATAATCTGGATAATATAGATCACAATACATTGAAGGCGGTTGGTCAGACAGTTCTTGAGGTGGTTTATAAAGCAGGAGAAAAATAATAAAAAAGCGTAGATCGATAAATTCCGGTCTACGCTTTTTATGTTATCTGGGTACGATTTCAAAAGGAACCCTGATTGATACGCCCTGTTTCATCAGATTCATCAAATTGGGGTACATTCGTTCTTTGAACGAATCCCAGTTACGATATTCCATTTGCGTCCATCCGGCTTCTGCCAGAGCCAGCCCGCGCGGATAAGTCATATAGGTTACCCGGTTGATATCTTTTATAGCTTCTCCCCATAATGTGCCGGAGATACCCAGGATATGTGCCTGTTGTGCTGCCGGAAGTCCGTAACCCGGATCGAACTGATAACAGGTTTCCAGCGTGGTAACAGGCATTCCCCAGTTATTAAATTCCGGAAGGTCGCCTTTGAACTGAGGATAATCCAGGTAGGTGTATTCACCCGGAGCCATGATTAGCGAGTTGCCGTGTTTGGCTGTCAGTTCGATACATTTAGGAGTAAGTCCGGCACGCCAGGTTATCAGTGTGGCATCTTTGGGATAGTCAAACAGATACTCGTTTGCCGGCATACGGATATTGTCCAATTCGCACCATAATACCGGTTCTTTTCCGTATTTGCGGACAGAGGCCAGTATCTTATCGAAGAAATAATTCATCAATTGTGATTCCTTGGTATAGCCTAACTGCTTCATTAATGACTGGCAACGGTCGCATTTCGTCCAGTTCTTTTCGATAACGGCTTCGTCGCCTCCCAGGTGTATTTTGGAGGATGGGAAAAGTTCGGCTATCTCTTTGATGATATCGTCGTATACGGTATATACCTTGTCGTTGTTGGCACAAAGCATCAGGTCGACTGTCTTACCCATGATTTTTTGGATTGTATCGGTATGGGTACAGCCGAGTTCCGGATAAGTAGCCAGTACGGCAACCGTATGTCCTGGTATATCCAGTTCCGGGATGATCTCTACGTTCCTGTCAGCTGCATATTGGATAAGGTCTTTCAGTTGTTGCTGGGTATAATAGCCGTTATCCGGTCCGTTAGGTCCGGTTTTGGGATTACGGAAGGCTCCGGTTTCAGTCAATCCCGGATGCTTCTTTATTTCGACTCGCCAACCCTGATCATCCGTCAGGTGAAGTTGCAGTACATTATATTTGTATTTAGCCATCTGATCGATGTAGAATTTTACATCTTCGACAGGAAGGAAGTGACGGGCCGGGTCGAGCATAAGAGCACGGTAACCGAAACGAGGTTCGTCGTCGATACGAATGGGGGCGATCTGTTTATTCGCCGTGTTACAAACATCTCCCAATAATATCTGATCCAATGTTTTCAATCCATAGAAGAGGGCATCTTGTGTGGCTCCTTTAATAGAGACTTTATTTTCCGATATATCGAGAATATAATGTTCTTTTCCTTTTATTCCGGGGTCTGTCGATAATTCGATCAGAGAGTTTCCACTGGCGGTAAAACCTCCCATAATCGCAGGTTGGCCAACTCTATTCCTTAATATACGCTGCAACTCGAACAAACAAAATGCCTGTTTCGGTAAATTTGTTTTTACGGTTGTCTGCGGAGTGATAGTGAAATTTTTCTTGCCTGTAACCTGTTCGATGTGATTGGGCAAAGGTAACAATGCGGACGTGTTACTTTGCCCGAATGAGCAAGCCGCTGTTAATAGAAACAGAGATACGAGTTTGAGTTTTTTAGTACTAAAGATCATAAGTGTTAGATTTTATTGTTTGTAAAAAATCATTGTGCAGCAAATATACATACAAGATTTAAATTTGAATGAATCGAGAGGGGAGATATTGTTATTTGGATAGGTATTATGCAATTCGCCTAAAAACGGAATAAATTGGTCTTTCAACTTTATTTTACCTTTTAAACTAAATAAGTCTCAAAAATGTTTTTAACTTAGAAGCGATAATCATTAAATCGAAATGATCATGGGAGCAAAGAAGAATTTTGTATTGGATACGAACGTTATCTTGCATGACTACAAGTGTATCGAAAATTTTCAGGAGAATGATATCTATCTTCCTATCGTCGTGTTGGAAGAGTTGGATAAGTTTAAAAAGGGGAGCGACCAGATTAATTATAATGCCCGTGAATTTGTGCGCGAGTTGGATCTGCTGACCAGCAATGATCTCTTTCTGAAAGGTGCCTCGTTAGGTCCTGGTCTAGGAACATTACATGTGGTAACCGGTGATAAATACCAGGAGAAGATTGCACTGTCTTTCCCGGAGAAGACGCCTGACCACCGTATCCTTTCCTGCACACTTTCCGTTGCAGAAAAGACTCCGAAAATACAGACTATCCTCGTTACGAAAGATGTCAATCTGCGTATGAAAGCCCGTGCGTTGGGTATTCAGGTAGAAGATTATATCACTGATAAAGTGATCAATGTCGATATCTTCGAACGGGCACAGGACACCTATGAAAATATAGAGCCTGATTTGATTGACAAGATCTATTCAACACCCGACGGACTCGATGCGGATATGTTTGAATTCAAGTCGAAACTGGAGCCGAACGAATGCTTTATATTGAAGAGTGTACGTGCTTCTGTTTTAGCTCGTTATAATCCGTTTACCGGAAAGATAAAGAAGGTAGAAAAGATATCTAATTATGGCATACAACCCCGTAATGCGGAACAGAGTTTTGCCTTTGAAATATTGAATGATCCCGATGTAAAACTGGTCGGCCTGACCGGAAAAGCGGGAACAGGAAAAACATTATTGGCACTGGCCGCTGCGCTTAAACAGGCTGGGGTATACAAACAGATATTACTGGCCCGTCCGATCGTTGCATTGGCAAATAAGGATATCGGATTCCTGCCGGGTGATGAGAAGCAGAAAGTGGCTCCGTATATGCAGCCATTGTTCGATAACCTGAATGTTATAAAGAACCAGTTTGCACCCGGAAGCCAGGATGTCCGCAAGATTGATGACCTGCAGAAGAATAATCAGTTGGTTATTGAGGCTTTGGCTTTTATCCGCGGCCGTAGTTTGTCAGAAACATTCTGTATCATCGATGAAGCACAGAACCTGACACCGCACGAGATCAAGACGATCATCACCCGTGCCGGAGAAGGAACGAAAATGGTCTTTACCGGTGATATCCAGCAAATCGACTCGCCATATCTGGATGCTCAGAGTAATGGTCTGGCCTATATGGTGGATAAGATGAAAGGGCAGGAGTTGTTTGCCCATATCAATCTGATCAAAGGCGAACGAAGCCAGTTGTCGGAGTTAGCATCCGATCTGTTATAAATCGATGATTGTAATATAATAAAAAGAGGCCGGGCTTTTTAATAAGTCCGGCTTTACTGTTTTTTTATTCCTGTGCTTTATCAGGAAATCTATTCGGTTAACACCTGGGGCAGGTAGATGGTCAGAACATCCATAATAATTTTGTATCTTGATATGCTGAATTATAGCAGTTTTACTATCTTTGCAATAACGGAACATAAAATACTGAAGTATGAGCTATGATATAAAAGACAAGCTGGAATGGACGGTTATCTTCGTTTTGGAGTTCGGACGGAAGTATGGGCTGACGATGAAGCAGGCATTTAATTACCTGAGCCGTTTCAAAGGAATTGACTTTATAGATCGTCATTATGGGTATGTACACACACAGTCATTTGCTTCAATGGTAGATGATATAGCAGAATATTGCCATCGGCACGGAGGAGCATTGATATGAAACTATATCATGGCACAAACAAGGATTTTGACAAGATAGACTTGTTGAAATCGAAACCCAACAAGGACTTCGGGCGTGGCTTTTATCTTTCGGCAGATTATGAGCAAGCTTTGAACATGGCACGAGTGAAGGTGGAGCAATTAGAGACAGGTAGTCCGATGGTGCTGACATACGAAATAGCTGATGATGCTTGGGATGATTTACATATGCTCTATTTCGAGGATTATTCGGAAGAATGGGCTAAGTTTATCCTTCTGAACCGTAACAATTCTACAGATTTACCTGCGCACGAATATGATGTGGTGATTGGTCCAATTGCCAATGACCGGGTAGGAGTACAGTTATGGAAGTATGAGAATCGTTCGATAGACTTACCTACGCTGGTACGTAACCTACAATACATGAAAGGTGTAACCATACAATATTTTTTCGGTACGGAACGTGCCATAAAATTATTGCAACGATTATGAGCGAAAAGACGGATATGAAAGCAGATATGGTAAAGAACCTGGCCTTATTGTTAATCGAGCAAAATAATGAATTAACAATGGAACAGGCTCTTTCCGATGTATTTAATTCGGACACCTATCAGAGAGTGATGGATGAGAGAACTCATCTCTATTACCAAAGTCCGAAATATGTCTTTGCCTTTTTGGATGAAGAGTTGAAAAAGGGCAAACTTTCATGATGAAGGATGTTTTATTTTAACATTGCACTTTATCAGGAAATCTATTTATTATCCATTTCTTTATAAGCCTCGATCAATTTTTTGATCACAACAGCTTCCGATATATCCTGTTGGTATGTTTCCGGCTTATAATAACTTTCCAGAAAACGATCGGCACCTGACCATACGGTTTCGATAATACCCTGGAAACGGTTACTCATTTGAGGGCCGGATTGCTGGCGGAAACGTTTCATGTCGTCCAGTTGTTTGAGGGCAACTTCCGGTTTACGCCAGGGGCAGGTGGCAACGTCGAATCCCTTCATGGCAAAATATACGGCAGTCTGTACCGGACGCTCGTAATGCCAATCGCATATGAAAACCTCTTTGGGAATAAGGTCTATTGCACGGTAGGTGTTATTCATACTGGCTTCCCAGGCACCGATACCGGTCGTTTTTCCATCAATCAGCCGGTCGCCCCAAATCATTAACCGCTTGCCTTGCTGTGCCAGATGATTTTGTATTTTAGTCACTTCTCCTGCATATAATTCGGCTTTATCCCGACCGCTGCAACGGGGGCATTTATCATCACCGATATAGAAAACTTCATCCATGCCGGCATGAAACAGATTGGTTTCGAAAGCGTCTGTCAGTTCGTCGACCAGGACAAATACAACTTTATGAACATCGGGATGGAGCGGACAGTAGCTTTTGCAATATAAGCCATCCGGGTTAGGCCATCCGGTATAGTTCTTAGTGTCTACATGAGGCGTTTCATCGAATTCCGGATACACCCGAAGCAGGGCATAAGTTGTTTCTGCCCATGACTGATGACCGAGCAGGTTTATCTGTGGAGCTATCCGTATGTTATGTTTCCGGCAGGTAGCGACAATCCGTTTTACATCCTGAAGCGTAAGCGGGTTGGGATCGCTTAATTCCGGATGCGATTTGTAATCGTAATTCCAGTCTACCCGCAGAATAAGCAGATTGAAATGTCCGGGAACCAGTTCTTCTTCTATAAATTTCAGGAACAGATCCATCTTCTGTATAGAAGGGGCTGCTATTGCTAGACCTCGGGTGGGGATAATGCTGTCTAGCGGGGCTGTGCTCGTTTGAGCCAAAATACTATTGGTTGTCATACAGACCAGGAGGCATAAAATGGCGATGAAGTGTTTCATGGTATTTAAGTATTAAATTTGTAGGTACGAATATAATTAAATAAATAGGATTTCGAACTTTTTTATTTTAATAAATGAAGTGCTGTGTAAGGTTAATATTTATAGAGATATAATACCTTTCTATTTAACTAAAGATAATTCGCTCTTTGGGCACACCACGGACAACGAGCAAATCACGCATACAGCTTGGTTCGTCATAATCAGTCGAGTGGTTATCGCCGCTCACGATAAAGTAATCCACCTTGCCAGCCTGCCAACAATGTAAGCCCCCGATAAAGTACCCGTATAAAAAAGAATCGCTATAGCCTTATTCGATTATCTATAGCGATTCTCTGTTTATAGTATGCTTTTCATTAGAGTATTGTTAGATTTCTTTGGAGTTTTTCTGTTTCCAATTATTAGGTAGCAACTCCTTCAAATCACTCCTCTTGTTATTTGTATAATACGGCAACCTGGCGATAATATCTGCAAGCCATTCTCTGGGATTTACTTGGGATACTTTGCATGATGCCAGTAATGAACAGATCACAGCTGTGTTTTCTGCAGCCTCATGATTCCCACAAAATAGGAAGTTCTTTCTCGATAAAGCTATCGGACGGATTGCGTTCTCAGCCAGATTATTATCAATCTTGAGTCTGCCGTCTTTGAGATAATTTCTCATACGTGGCCAAAGGGCATAGGCGTAAGCGATGGCTTGTCCCATGCGGCTTTTGGGAAGCACTTTCGGATAGGTTTCTTCCATCCACTTTTCTATCTCGTCAAGAATAGGGAGTGCCTGTTCCCACCTTCTTGACATTCGTATCTCAGGAGATACTTCCTCCACATCGGCTACCTGCTCTATCCGGTAGAGTTTTTGTATTTTAGCCAGAACGTATTCAGCCAGAGCCCTGTTTTCCTCTTTAGCCACCTCATAGTGGCGTCTGATATGGGCAAGGCAACCGACAAGACACACCCCTTCCTTACCTTCAAAAACATTGTAGGCCGCATAACCGTCACTTTGAAGGTATCCTTTAAATGGTTCCAATAGGTTCCGTGCAGTTTCCTGTGAGCGGGAACCGTCATCATAATAAAAAAATACTAATCCGCTGGTTACCGCCCTTACCATCCATAGGTATTCCTTGACAGCTTTGTGACTTTGCTTGTTGATGACAGGTAATGTGGTTTCATCTACCTGGATGTAATCGACTGTCAATACCTGATTCTTGAGTTCATCATATAAAGGTTTTAGCAGCTCGCAAGCGGGCTTGAACCAGCCATGAAGGGTGTTTTCCAGGATTTTCAAACCTAAATGATGAAACTCACGTACCTGGCGATAAAATGGAACGTGATACTCATACTTTTGCAGAAGGATCTCTGCCAACAAGCTGGCACCCGGAAGTCCTTTATAAATAGGCAATAGTGGAAGATCAGCTATTACAATACCCCCCTGATGTTCCTCCGGCAAAGCGGCATTGTCTTTCAATCCATACTTGGGACGGATTATCTCCTTCACGTATAATTTGCCCGGTTCAAACTCTAGTGTGCGCGTGCGTTCTTCACCAATCCGTTTATACTTTGTAAGATCAATGCCTTGCGGTTCTATGACGACTACCACAACTGGAAGTCCTTCTAACAGCTTACGGTTCTGGCGTTCTTTCTTTTTGGTAGCCATAGGCGTTTGAGCTTCCTCAACTACGGATTCTTCCAATAGTTCCGGTTCTGAAGATTGAACGGACTGTTCAAATAGGGATAGTTGATTGGGATCCAAATGAGATAACTTTTCACTCTTGCGGCCAAAAAGCTGTCGATTCAACCACGCTACCTGGGCCAGCAGTTCATCCAGCTTGTTTTGTAATTGCTCATTCTGCCGGGTTAGCCGCCGGATGGACTCAGACTGACTGGCGTTCGTCTGTTGGAGTGTAGTTACCAAAAGTTCCAAGGTTTCTGTCTGAGTCATTATTTATAACGATTTTGAACAATACAAAAATACTGAAAATTACCTGCTAAAACAAAATTTAGCCCATTGATTTTCATTGTTATAGATCACTTTTTCGTAACGCTTTCAATCGCTTGAGTCTCTTGCCGGGTTCGTCATTGATTCCCTCTACCATCATGACCAAATCACGCCACTGCATGGAATATGACTTGCTTTTCTGATCATATGCGGGCAAGCGGAAGGTCCCTTCCTCCAGTCTTTTTATATACAGGACAAGACCTCCATCTTCTGCATGCAGAAGCTTCATCGTGGTCCGCTGGCGGTTTATGAAGATGAATACGTCACCCAGACGAACATCGTAGCCCATTTTATCATGAATGACTCCGCATAACGAGTTCATCCCCTTACGCATATCTGTCTTGCCCGGGCAAAGGAAGTAGCGCATCGTATCATTCAGGCAAAACATGGTGACCGCAAATTTGAGTGAGTAACCGCATAGCCGCATGGGATTCGGCCATACCACTGAAACGGGCTATTATTCCACCCGGAAACTCAATCCGTATTTCCCCGGATTCCATAACTGTTCTATCATAAGTTGGGTTTGAACGTAGCGGGGAGGTTAAGTTGACAGGAGCGAATTCTTCTGAAGAGGACTTTCCTGTATGATAAGGTCTTGAGAGGCCAAACTTTCCTTTCCAATAGTAAAAACTCGATTCAGTGTAGGCTTCGTTGATACAGAAGTCTTTTATCGTCAAGCCGCTACGCTGCTGACGAGAGAGAATTTCTAAGAATTCTTCTTTGTTCATTTTTTGCATATTCCTTTTTTAGGCAAAGATCGAGCGAAAATAGAAACAAGACAACGGGTACTTTATCGGGGGCTTACCCAACAATGCCGTTGCCGTATCCATACAAATTATGTGTTCCCCACGGCGTAACCGGCGCAGTCCCCAGTACAAGCTCAACCTTGCGATGGGGGATATCCTCGGCTTTGTCAAAGATTTTATCAGATGCGTTAGAAACGACGATTGCATTGCAAATGATGATTGTTGCATGGAGGGCAGAAGCCGCGATTGCGGTTAGGAGATTGCTTTTTTGGTTGTTAGAAATGTTTGCATGATTTATATTTCTGTTATCTATAACCATCTAGCCACCCCGCCATGATGTGAGCAGGTACCTCTTCGGCTTTTGCTGAAACTATAGGTACCATCCCGACATAAAGCAGTGGCTCCGGCTGGAGCCGAGTTGTAGTGAGTAGGCGATTGAACCTTTTCACCTTTCGAGTTGGTATAATACTTTATTTTAGGTGAAGTTGAAACAACACTTGAGGTATTGTTTCCCTTTGTCAAATACTTGGTTGATATATAACCGACTTCTCCGTTATATTCAATTGGCACCCATTGACAATTACAATCTTCATCAATCGTAACTATTGTTCCTTTCGGAACGGTGGTAAGTACTTGGTAATTGGTTCCAGGCCCCATCCGCATATTCAAATTGGCGGAAGTATAACGGGTTCCAACTTGGGCATTAACCGTAAAACAAATAAATAAACTTACCAGAAAAAATAGAAAACGCTTCATTATCTTATCCTTTCGTCTATATATCCAAATATCTCTTTCGCTGTTATTTTCCAACGAATTTTGTATTCACTATTTACCTGTACTCCTTCTTTGTATGTTTGAAACATAAATAACTGATCCAGGTCTTCATATCTCATTTCTAATCCAATCCCCAGTGTATTTGCATTAAGTTCGATGATAGCACATTCGTCATTAGAGAACCAGACCGTTGCATACACTTTATAGTTCTGAAAACTATACCTTCCTGTTGCTTCGTTTAGTTCTTCTCCTGTAGCAAGTGTTATCTCGGCCTTCACAGGATCTGACTAGCCATACCTTTTTTCATACTGAACCTTACAAACCAAATTGATGGCAGCAAAGCTCTTCGCAGAAAAGAGGAGCAAAATTACTAAAGTTATTATTTTCTTTGTCATGTTGATGTGTTTTCTTGTTTATAGAGTTTGAGGAGAAAAGGTAAACTTATATCTTTTGTCTTTTCTTGATCAGATAAATACCAACAATGACATCTATTGTATTCCAAATAGTCCTTCCTAGTGCTATTTTGAAAATCGGTTGAAATAGAATTGCTAGAATCAGAAAAATCCACATTTCTCTTTCTTCTCCTCTTTGTTTAGCCCTATATGCCCAATAAGCAAAACTGCCTGTTGCTACTAAACGGATGAACTGATAATATCCGTATGGCATAGGGGCTAAACAGAGAAGGAGCAAGCAACCGAGGATTATAGGGTGAGGATGCTTGTTCATGATTGTTATAATTATTGTCTAATGTTTATCGCTTTCCTAATAAACCACCCGTATTTCCTCTCTCTGCTTGCGGTAATAATTCTATGATATCAATTGTCGCTGGCTGAAGTTTCTCGACAGTTGGATGGCTATTGATAATTTGTATTGCTTTATTAATTAGTTGACGTGCTCGATTTCTATCTATCCATTGAATGAAATCGAATCGTTCATTTAGATCTTTTATTACTGCTATACATTGATAAAGCATTGTCAAATGTATGAATAATTGATGGAGTTGTTCGAAAACTTCACGTCCTAATTCTACATTTTTATTTTGAATTACTTGATTCATTTGTGTATAAAGTTGTTCAACTATTTGGGTGGACTTATCATTCCCTAATTTTGCATTAGCATTCTTTAAACGTTCGTACTCACTTTTTAAATCCTTTTCTAAGCGTTCCCATTCTGTACTATATTCTAACTGTTCTAGTTTTCGAAGTACTTCTTTTAGATGCTGTAGTACAGCCTTCTTCTCTGAACTGTTTTGATTTTCAGTTTTTACAGTTTCTAAATCCTCTTGCAGTGTAGAGACATCAAATCCCATATTCTCCATATCGAATAAGCGATTTTCTGCATTTCGAACTTCTCTGTAAATAAAGGATTCCGCTTCTGCTAATGATTGCTTCTTTGTTGTATCTAATTCTTTAGAAATGGTTAAATCTAAGGATGGGAAAAAGACTTCCATTGACATCATCTCTGAGTTATCAGCCTTTAACGTGATATCAACATTACTACCTTCTGGAATTTGGGACGTGATATCTTTTCCTGTAATAACAACATCTGCTACATATTCATAAATTGAAGCAGATCTTCCTTCACTGTCGTCTTCCGCTTGATAAACAGGAATTCTTAGTGTATCACTTCCAATACCAGGGCGAAGAATATCTGTTGTTTTTAATCCATTTTTTACACCTACTGCAGGTAGCGGTTTGTTTTTTTCTAATCCTTGTAATACAGAAAATACGGCTTTCTCTTTTTGATTATCCCAAGTTGCAATACCTATATTATATGGTAATGTAGCACTACCAATTTTGGTTCCTTGAATAATTACTATTTCATTTGGGAAACAAGGCAATAAAGAGCCTTTATCGTCATAAGCAAAAATAGAAAACATATTAGATTTTCCTTCTAATAGATTGACTTCTATGACATCTCCTTTTTCATCTATTGACAACTTACCACTAGACCAAGCCTTATCTCCTCTAACTAATTCAATCCATATATTCTTTAGGTTTTGTTTTGATTCTTCTAATCTGACACTTACCCATTCAGATAATTCAACAGATGTTGCTTCGTATCCAATTTCTAGAGAAATAGTATCCGATTGAGAATTTTCTATATTTTTATTTTCACAATTTAAAGTAGATGCATATAAAGCTGCTCCAGTAGCAACTGCTGTCATTGGATCTATGCTTGTGTCTACATTGGGAGTAATTTGCTCCATTAACATCTGACGTATTAAAGGAGAATGGGTTGGCCCACCTACAAGGATTAATTTATCCAATGATTCTCCAGACATATTATTTCGTAGGAGAAGTTCTTTACATATATTTACTGATTTTTGAAATAGAGGACGTATAGTATCGAAAGCTTCAGCTTGTGTGACGGTTAAATCCAACTCTATTTCTTCACCATTTTCATCTTCTCCCAACTCACCTAAATTGGAAATGATATCTTCCTTTTCTTTAAATGATAATTGATTCTTCAGTTCTTCTGCATAAGTTTTCATGGCTTCACGCAGAACTTCTTTTTTATTGGCATCAGAAAGAATACTTTCTATTGAATAATTATTTTGAACATAAGGAATAATGATATTGTCTACAATTGCTTCATCTAAGTTTTTTCCTCCTAGATAATTATCCCCGGCTGTATCGAATACTTGCATAATACCATCTTCGACCTTTAAAAGAGCAGCATCAAACGTTCCTCCTCCAAAATCAAATACCATCCAATATCCATTTTTTGCTTGTGTTGAAAGACCATAGGCCATAGAGGCGGCTATCGGTTCCTGTAGCAATTCACAGTAGTTGAATCCTGCTAATTTAGCAGCAGCCATAGTCGCAGTCTTTTGATTTACAGTAAACTTTGCAGGAACAGTTATGACTACAGAATTAAAGTTTTCGTCAGTAATAAAGGATTTTAGTGTTTTTAAGACTTCAGCAGATAGCTCTTCTGAATTGTAACTACGTTCCATATTGGTACTTAAAAAATGTTTATCTGTGCCCATTGAACGTTTAAACTCTATATATGTATTTGAGGATCCTGATTTCCATGTTTTAGTTGCGCGTCGTTTGTCACTTTTCATATCGTTGTAAGCGCCATCGCCAACTTTAATACTCTTTCGTGTAGTAATGGATACACAAGAGGGTAATGTGTCTTTTAAAGTATCTGTTTTTTTTATAATAGGTTCTCCTTTTTCCATTCTACAAATTGCAGAATTAGTTGTACCTAAATCTATTCCATAATCTATTTTTAAGCGTGCCATATTATTGAGTATTTAAATGTTTTGACTTACTGTTATTTGTGCTGCCTGTATCATTTGTCCGTGATAATTTATTTGTGGTTTTATGATACCGGTTATAATTTGTTCTCCACTTTTTAAGTTCTCATCAGAAACAAAATTTGCAACAACTTTCATTCCTTCGTTGTATGATTTTCCCAACATATCGACCATTTCATAACCATTTGCTAAGAAATTATTTTTGATACGTTCCACAGCCTTACATAATTGTTTATGTCCTTTCATGGACGTATCCATTCGAGAAAGATTCATTTCAATACGGACAATTTCATCTGCCACTTTTAATGCTAAAGAGTGATCTTGTTCTCGTCCAAGAGATGTTGTTTGCAAAGCTTGTACATTCAGCTGTTTATCTAATAGTTCAATCAGTTTATTATCCAATTTTACAGATTCTTCTTGTATGGAATCTTGTACTTGTTTGATTTTGTGAAGAGCTAAAGAATCCGTGTAAATACGTTTATGTAATATTAAATAGACAAATCCGACTATCGATAAAGCGAAAGCAAAACCGATACCTCCATATATCGTTTTTGATTGAATCTCTTCGAATAATAAATCATTATTACTCTTCATTATAAGTCGAGTCTCGTCGATATCTGAATTGATTCGATCTTCCACCATCTTAATTTCTTCTTGTGTTGTTATAGATATATTCTTTAAACTATCAGAAATCCCAACTAAATTTTGAATTTGTCTTTTCTTTATTTTTATTTCTTTTTGTGTTATAACAGAAACCTTCTTTAAACTATCAGAAATTTGGATTAAATCTTGAGTATATTTTGCTTGTTGCTGATTTTCAGAGTGTATGGAGTTTATTTTTTTTTCTATATCTATAAATTTTTCTTGGATATTTAGTAATTCCAAACTGTCCTTATTGGCACTGGAAGTAGGATAAGATAGAAAAAGTAGGACTGTAAATGTTAAAGATTTCATATGTTTAAATTTTATAAATTAGACAATATAAAGATTGCAACTAAAATAATAAATGCAATCATACATCCAGAAGGGCCTGAAGAACTATCTGAAGATGATGACTGAGATGTTGTAGTTCTTGAAGAACTTGTTGTTCGTTGTGGCGTATAATCGTTGGTTGAAATGCCCAACTGTCCACATAGTTTTTTTAATATATCTCGGTTTTGATTATATCTATTTATTTTGAAGTCTGCTTCCATATCAAATGTATTCATGATTTTTATCACATCCCATGCTTCTCTTAAAGTATTTTGCAAAAGAGGGAGCATTGTACGAATACACAATTGCTTGTCAAATTCACTTTCATATCTGAAAGGACGAGAAAATTGATCTCCATGAAGATTTGTATTCAGCGCATTTTGAGTATTATTCACTTCTTCTATGACATTGTGCAAAGCATTTCCAACTACTTGTGTAGATAACTTTAAATAAAAAGTATTGCTTGCACCGAGTTTCTGTTTTATAGTTTGAAGATAAGGTTTCGTATTATTCAGCAAATTTACTGCAAAACATATTTTATCAGGTAATTGGCAGAACTTACGTAGTTCATCTTTTATCGCTTTGTCTTCAGATAAAACTTCTGTAGGTGGTAGTTCTTCAATTACTTTTTGAAGAATATCTAAGTTTTCTTGGCATCTATCTTTTGCAGCTTTACCAACAACAATGCTTAACGCATATTTTTGCAAAGGCATCGCTTTTATAGCAGCATCGGGTTCTTCCGAACCATTATAGTAATCTATACCACATTGTAGTATTTCAAGACCTAATTTGTCTGCTATTATCTGATACTGCATATCACTAGTCAATAGAAGAGTTTTCAGACGGTTTAATGTAACTGCTGTTTCTTTCTTCAAATTGTTTCCAGCAATGTATCTTGCATTACTGTCATCTTTTTTAATAGCATTTATTTTTTCTATTTCTATTGTTATAGATGATATTATTGGTTGTACTAATTTATTCTTAATATAGCAGTTCCATTCCTTATCTGTTGTTGTACAATTAAGAAATTGTCTATGATCAATGTTAGATTCTTCAAAAAGGAGATCAATAAATAAATGACTTAAATCCATGGATGTAATCACAATTTGTCCACTTACTAGAGAAATGAAATCATTTATATATTCTTTATACAAAGTGTTAGCATAAAAAAAAGCTTTTTTCCAATCATTGCGGATCAAAGAACATACAAGTATATTTTGTAGTGAAGAAAATGAATCCTTCTTTTCCCAAATAGAAATGGCAGAATTCATATCTCCGGTTTGTAGATGATTAAAAGCAATTTTGTCTATAGGGGTTAAATTCACAAACCAAAACAATGTGTATTTGATTTGATCTTTCACTAAACTAATCTGTGCTTCGGCTTGTGATACAGATTCGGGTGTACGTTGTATTGTTGGAAGTAATGAGTTTAAATCTAAAGGAAATTCCACATTTTTACCAACTTTTAGAAATGCACTTATGCGCCCTTTATTAGAAACAATTTCTTTTCTAGGCGAATTCGAAAATACTCCTAATATGCGATAAGGATTATTTGATATGATGGAAAGATTGTTCATTATAATAATATTTAATCTATGGTACTATGAAAATAAAGAAAGGCGTGATAACCCCCTTGCTGGTTTCACAGGTATCGCCAAACACCCACCGATGCAACAAGGAAGCTCACGCCTATATTATATATAGAACATGAGCGTCAACTTATTCTCTTGCATCGGTTCTTTTAAAATTGGCGATTTTGTGAAAACCTACAAGTCTAAGCTTACGCTATATCTAATATGTTATATGTCTTTCTTTTTCTGTTATTTATTCATTCACATTTTTATTTCTGTTTTCGCAAATGTAGCAATCCTTTTTTTGATTGTCAACTTTTGCATATATATTTTGTTTTAATATATCATTCTGTTCGACTGTTTCTATTAAATACCGTTCCTCTCAGCCATTCTGTAACGGTCTTTCCGAAATTTGGCGATTTGGTGAATCCGGAATGACATTGAGGAACCGGTATTATATTATTCTAATGGATGAGAGCCAACAAAAAAACGTGGCACTGTCACCCTTTCTGTCTGTGAGGCTCTGGTAAGCCCTGACTACAAAAATAAGCAACAGCCCACGCTATGGTATATAACATGAGAACCATTTTGCCTATCCCCGTAGTCATAAAATGTACCAGATTTCACAGACCGGGATAAAGACGAAACGTCTCTACAATCTTTCAACTTCCGCAATGTCATCCGGATAGACCGAACTATCCAAATGCAAAAGTACGGCTTTTGCTTGAAAGAAGGGGAAAGATTCGGGTAAAATCTTTCCGGCTGTTGCTCGTTTTATTAGTTAATAGAAAAGGAAGGGAAAAAGTAAACTGACAGAAAAGTTTTCGAATTCTCCTGTCCTGAAATAAGTTTGACAAATAACCCAAGTAAACTTATGTAAGAACAGGAGAAATAGTTTTAAGCCATAAGTCATTGTAAGACATTTATTCTTTTTATTCCATTATAATCGGCATCCGGATCTTCGTCTAAAGTAAGGATATATTCGGGTATTGGTCGTTGATTAGCTGTAAAGGGGTTAGTAAAATTTCATTTTATCTGCCACATCTATCACTATTGCTGTTTAGGCTTTGTTAATCATGTTATTAAAGGGTGGTGGCAGATACTTTTTTATCTACCACTTTGTATGGTTATCTACCACCTTTTGGTTGTTTTTTATTTCAATGTGAAGAAAAGGATTGCTAACTGTGGGGGCGAAGATTGCTAATGAAGAAGGAGTTTTCCCGAAGACGTTTTAGTTTCTTCCGGGAGAAACAAAAGTTTCCTGCCGAGGAAACTTTTGTTTTCACAGGGGAAAACTTTAGTTTTGACGGCAGAAAACTAAAGTTTTGATGGCTGAAAAACTAAATATCTTGCCTGGAGAGCTATCTTTTCCTGATTTAGCTAGACGCTTTTTATACTACAAACGTAATCAGTAGACAGTAACTATAAAGTTATACTGGTGTAGTAGTCACCTCTTTTGACTTCATGCTGATAACATAGCTTTGAACTCAACAGCCCGGGCTTGTTGTTCGGCTTTGCAAAGATATAATGCTATACTTAAATTACGCGAAAATATTTATGTTTAGTTACAAAAATGGAAAAAGGTGGTAGATAAAGGCGAATAGTGGTAGATATTTTTTATCTGCCACCACCCTGGTGTGTCTTTATTTACAAACTGTATATGGCAGAGTGGTAGATGTGGCAGATAAAAATGAAAAATAGATATTGGGATAAAGTACAAAGTTTTTTGTCTGACTCCTAATCCAACATCACAAACCCCGCCCAATAATAAGGCTCCGGATACTTCTCTCGAATTTCTTCCTGCGCCTGCGTAAAAGCCAGATGCATTTCCGTGCCGCTCAGCCAGTTGCGGTAGAAGGCGAACATAAGTTCGGAGGTGGCGCGGTCGTCTACCGGCCATAGGCTCATGATGAGCGTTTGGACTCCGGCCAGCTTGAAGGCACGTTGCAAGCCGAAGATGCCTTCGCTGTTGTTGATGGCTCCCAGACCGGTGTTGCAGGCGGAGAGGACAACCAGGCGGGTGTTGGGGAGACGCATGGCGGCAATCTCTTCGGCGGTAAGCAGGCCGTTTTCGATTTGGGGGAGGATGTCTTTGTTTTCCCAGGCGCGGTTGCCACCAGAGAGGATAAGGCCGGAACGGAGCATGGGCGTTGTGGCCAGTGTGTCGTCTGGTAGGAAGTAGCCGTGCGTGGAGAGGTGGATGATGGAAACCGGGTGGTTGTCCAGACTTTTGAAAGCCTCTTCGTTGCCGGCCAGCCCGGTGTGGAGCGTATGCGGAATATGAAGACTGTCCATCAGCTGACCGATGCGGACTATTTCACTGCCGGAATATCGCAATGGGAGCCAGGGACGGTTGCGCTGCAGTTGGTTGGAACTGCCTGTTACTGCCAGGAGCAGGGCTTCGTCGAACGCATCGTATTGTAGTCCGCCGAAAAGGACAGCTTGTCCGGGGCGGTAGTGGATTTGTTCCTTTATCTTTTTAATTTCGCGGGTGCTGCTAACTCGGTAAAGGCGATAATGGTTTGCCAGTCGTTTCAAATCTGTGTCCAGAAAAGCCAACGGGAAAGCCTGTAGTTGACCGGCCGGACTAAAATATAATGTATGGCTATTCTTCAGGTAAGGAGATAATGCTTGCCAGATTGTTTTCTCCACCTGGATGAAGTCGGGCGAAAGTTCCTGTTCTTCGAAAAGTGGGACGAAAAGAGGATGTTGCATATCGGGTTGCAGAATCAGGGCGGCGTACCAGGTTTTCTTTTGCCAGCTGTAGACGACAAATTCTATGGCGGTTTCTCCTTCGGAAAGAGATTGCCGGATGTCTGTCCAGTCGGTGGCTGACAGGCGTTCTTGTTTTTGCCAGTCTTCCGTGTGTCTAGATAATTCTTTTGCCAGTTTTTCGGCTTGCTCTTCTTTTATATTACTTTTAATGCGGTCGACAATGTTTGTGCTTGCTTTGAGAGAGGCAGCTGTCTGTTTTAGGTCAATCCACTGGTCGTAGACGGACAGGAGCGTAGTGTCGCCGGATTGCATCAAGCTGTTTCGAAACCGGTTTTGCGAACGGAGCAGGAGGCCTTTGACGAACAGAGCGTTGTTGTAGCATAAGTCTGCCCATTCCGGTTGGGGAGATGTTTGTTGGAGGACATACGCCAGGTCGAAGCTGTAGTGATATTTGGCATGGAAGAACTGTTGTTGCCGTTCGGACATGAAGATGAAATTCTTGTCGAACTGCTCATTCAATATCCGGTTGCTTTGTGAGATATGCTGATAAGCCTTTTCATATTGGCTTTCCATCAAGTCGAACGGGACGATGTTGCATAAAACTTCAGCGTACAATGGATGGTTCGTTCCGACCATCTTCTCGGCCTCTTTCAAATATTCCTGGATAGCGGGACTGGCCTTCTCGTATTCCTTAAACGCATAAAAGCCGGAAACCTGGTAGGCTGGCGACAAGGCTGTCTGGTCGAGTTCGTCCCATAGCTGGCGGGCGCGGATGGTGTCTTCTTTCATCAGATAGGCGATGGATTCGAACTCCTGCAAGGAGGGCGGTATTTCCGGGTATACGTTTTTCAGTTGTTGCAACAACGATAATATTTCATCCGGTTTTTCTTGTCGGGTGTAAATGTTCATCATTGTTTGGTAGTAGCCGAGACGGTTATATTTGTCCTTCATCTTCGGAGGTAGTTTCTCTGAAAGCTGTATCGCTTTTTCGCAGAACCGCAGACTCTCTTCATAATTCCCGATACGGAAGTTGAATGCGGCGAGTGGGGGCATAAGAACTATTTCCTGCCAGGTGCCTTTTTTATTATTTTGATAGAAAAGGTCGGCCATGTGCTGGTATTCTTCTTCTGATTTTTGATATTCGCCGATAAAGGAATAGGCTTCGCCTTTCATATAATGGAAAGCGAGTTGTTTGTTCGGTTTCATTTTCTCTAAAGTGGGTCTCTTGTGTTCCAGCATCCAGAGAAGTTCGTTATATCTGTAATTGTCCAGTAGTTTGCGGGCAGATTTTTCGGTAATGCTTTCATTGAAGATGCGGACATAGTCAGGAAAAAGGAATTGCAGGAGAAGAACTAACAGGATTCCCAAAACAACGAAACTGAGGAGACGGAGCGTTCCTTTTATAAGCAGATAAGATAGTAGTCGGGCGGTATCGTGTATCTTTTTCAGTAAATTCATGGCATTCTTTTCCTTTTGCGTATTATTTCCATACTTTTGTGCAAAAGTAAGAAATGAGATGAATTGGTGGGGAATAATCAGCGTAGTTTTTCTAGTGGCATTGGTAAGTGGTATCTGGACTTATAAAAGTACCAACAAAGAAGATGGTTCTTTTTGGAGCGGATTCTTTGTCGGAGGAATGGGTTGTTTATCTTTGCTTTTTAATATCTTTATTTCTTTTATTTCTGTGTTGGTCTTTTATTTTCTTTTTTCATGGATATTTGGATGAAAGTGCGGAGAGGATGGATGATTAGCTGTTTGTTGGGGGCTGCAATCTGTTGCCAGGCAGGGGAGAGCCGGGCTTTGCTGATAGCAGTTTCCCATTATCCGGCTCATTCGGGATGGATACAGGTGCATGGAGATAATGATTTAACCCTGCTGATACCCGTACTAGACCGCTTTCATTTCGAACAGGAAAACAGACTGATATTGAAGGATGAAGCAGCAACTTATCAAGCCATCACCCAAGCTTTGCAACTGTTGGGTGAGCAGGCTTCGGAAGGAGATAATGTCTGGATACATTTTTCCGGTCACGGACAGCAGATGGAAGATGATAACGGTGATGAACCGGATGGACTGGATGAATCGCTTATTCCATATAATGCACAGATGTATTATCAGAAAGGCATTTATGAGGGAGAAAACCATCTGCGTGACGACGAACTGAATCGTTATCTGACTACAATCCGCCGGAAGTTAGGTGAAACTGGCTCATTATGGGTTTCACTGGATGCCTGTCATAGCGGCTCGGCTACTCGGGGAGAGGAGGATGAATGGATGCGGGGTGCTCATGTTGTCTTTTCTGCCAATCCCGGATTCCTGCCGCCCGAAAAGTCGGAAAGTAGTTATATTGATACACCTTTGCTGCAGGAAGAAGGTTTGTCGCCACTGACAGTTTTAAGTGCCTGCCGGGCCGACCAGAACAATTACGAATATAAATCCGGAGATAAATGGTATGGAGTGCTCACTTACGCTTTTTGCCAGGTGATGAACTCCCGTACAACTTGGCCGGAACCCAAAGAATTAATCGGAGCGCTGAAGGCAGCAATGAGTAAGTTGACCAGTAAGCAACGCCCCGTTTTTGAAACAACACAGAAGTGAATGGAATGGAAAATAAGAATATAAATCATTTGCAGACAATATCCGCCTTTTACGACCGGAACAAGGAACCGTTTCTGGGATATGCCCGCAAGCGATATGGTTTGCCTGACCGTGTATTGTATGATGTCTATCAGGATGCTGTCATGGCTCTTTATCAGAATCTTCGGAGCGGTCAGTATCAGGAGCGACCGGGATGTTCGTTGAGTACCTATCTTTTTCAGATTGGCATCAACAAGATTCGGGATTATCTGAAACTGCACAGAAAGGAAGAGCCAATCGTAACAGATTTCAACAATCTGGAAGAACCGGCCGACGAAGTGGATAATCGGGAGCTATACGGTTTGGTGGAGCAGATGCCTTCCCCTTGCCGGGATATTCTTTTTGCCTATTATTGGGATGGATGCAGCATGCGCGACATTGCCGGGCAGATGGGCTATAAAGACGAAACTGTAGCCAAAGCCCAGAAATATAAATGCCTGCAAAAGATACGGGAAAAGTTTCGGACGATGGGTTTCAAGATTAAAAGTAAGTAAGGATGAGTATAGAAAAACAAGATAAGATAGACCGTTATCTGCGTGGCGAAATGCAGACGGCAGAGGCGGAAGTGTTTGAGAAGAGTTTGTCGGAAGATGAAGAACTCCGCACGGCGTATGAAGAGACATTATTGTTAGCCGAAACCATAGAGAAGGTTGCCGCAGACGAGGAGACGAGACGGGCTTTCGAGACTGTCAGCGAAGAAGAGATGAAGGCCCTTTTAAAAGAAAAGAGGAGCGGTCGCCGTTTCTTGATTCGGGCAGCTTGGATGGCTGCGGCTATTCTGGTGGCTGTGGTCGTGGTGGAGTTTATACGTATGCCTGCGCCCGGAAGTCCGGAGGGCGTCTATTTTGCTTATTTCGAGCCTTATCCGGTAGAGGAGGAGGCTCCTTCACGAGGAGCGGATAGTCCGTCTGTTTCATTGGAAGAAGCACTTCGTCCTGCTTTCAGTGAATATCAGAAAAAGAACTATGTGGAAGCGTTGGCGGCTTTTCAGGCATTGGAAAAGGATGCGGGTAACGAATGTCCGGAGATATATCTTTATAAAGCGATTTGCCAGATGAAGCTGAATCAATATACCAACGCTATCCAAAGCCTGCAATCATTAGTTGCCGATGGCGAAAGCAATCCTTACTATCAGCCAGCCTGTTGGTATCTCTCTCTCGCTCATTTGAAGAATAATGAACGAGAGAAAGCGGAACATCTGTTGCAACAGATTGTACAGGATGACGGCTTTTATGCGGAAAAGGCAAGGGCGGCGCTGAAGCGGTTGGATTAGTTAGCCACCTCCATCCGCATAATGTAATCATTCATATAATACCCATTACCAATATGGAAATCGCGTGTTGCATGTTCATGGAACCCCATATGCTTATAAAAACCGAGGGCCGGGTTTTCGCGGTTTACATTCAGCTCGACAGTAAACGGTCCCGGATGGATACTTTTCAGGTAAGCAACACCCTGTTCGATGATAAAACGTCCGATACCCGAACCATGCAAAGAGGGGAGTGAATAGATTTTCTGGAACTCGTATAAGTCTTTTTCTACCGTTTCGATAGAGAGATAACCCGAAGGCTCGTCGTCTTTGTAGATGATGAAGAACTCGTGATGAAGTTCATTCATTTGATTGAGAATACTTTCCGGGGCATACATCATCTCGAACATGTAGTCGAGCTGCTCGCGGGAGAGGATAGAGCCATAAGTAGGCTCCCATATTTGAGATGCCAAGTTTCTGATTAACAGGACATCATCTGTTGTCGTTTTTCTAATTGAGAACATATTTTGCGAATTTTAGACGAGCAAAATTAAAAATTAATTTATAGCGTTTTATTT
>OGZX01001334.1_pt1 | contig 25343 bp, 16 predicted proteins | sample 1576881 | NCBI WGS metagenome assembly OGZX01 (sample SAMEA3541542, study PRJEB24748) | human gut metagenome | biome: human gut; feature: human-associated habitat; material: faeces | place: China | collected 2012
CCGATCCGATTGCCAGATGTCCGCTGCTGCTTACAGGAAGATACTCCGTCAGTCCCTGTACGATCCCCAGCACCAAGGCTTCAAACCAACTCATTCCGTAACTTCTTTACTTTTGCTGTTTTTCAGGATTCCTACAATCATAAGGCCGAAACCGATCATCGTCACAACCGGAGCCACCACAATACGACGTGTACTGAATATTTCCGGGTTAAAACTGGTTGCATCGGCAGAACCTCCTCCACTCATCAACATAAAACCAATAATGATCACTGTCACGGCAACCGCGATCAGAATAAAATTTTCTTTTCCGAAAGCAAAATCTCTCTTAGCCATCTTTTCTGTTTATTATATATAATACAACTTATCAACACCCATACGGAGGTACTTGTTTACAGCAAATACAGTAGCTGTTACCGACAACAGGATCCCTAAGAGGAACACTGCGGCAAAAACCACCAGTAAAGCCTTCATATCCAATAATTGAATAAAGCCGTCCAATTCGTGTTGTAAATAATATAACGAACCGGTCAGCATTAATATTGCCAGAATGGATGCAAAAATACCGCTTACTACATTATAGCGCACAAAAGGACGCCTGATAAAACCGGAAGTCGCCCCAACCAGTTTCATCGTATGGATCAAAAAACGTTTGGAATAGATCAACAAACGGATCGTATTACTGATCAGAACAAACGATATGGCCATCAACATAACAGCCAGCGTAAGCAATATAATACTTACACGTTTCATATTATCATTCACCATCTGCATCATATCCTTACGATATAGCAAGTCGGAAACAGAAGTATATGTTTTAATTTTTTTCTCGATGTGCTGCAAGCTGTCCGGGTTTGCATATTCGGAATGCAGCTTCACTTCGATAGATGCCTGCAACGGATTAAAGCCGAGGAAGGTTTCCGGATTCTCACCCAATTCTTCTTCCAGTTCCTTCGCAGCCTGTTCTTTCGATATATATTCGGTAGATTTGATAAAAGGAAGCGCGTCCAGGCTTTTCTGCATCTTCTTGATATCTGCTTCTTTCTGATTATCCTTCAATACAATAGAAAATGATATATTTTCCTTGACATAAACCGACAACTGATTTCCAAGCAACCCCATCAACAAAATCAACCCGAGCAGGAAAAGCACCAGGGCGATACTTATGATGGAAGTAAGACGAGAATTAAAGAAAGAAACCGAGTTAACCTTATTATTTTCAGCCATCAGACGTAACCTTATTATTATTCAACAAATTGGGGAGATACGTACAGAGCACATACCTCCCAATTTTTCTGCAAAAGAACGAATAAATTGTGAGACAGGCAGCAGATTATAATTATTTAACCAATTATAGAGCTTTATCAAGAGAACTTCAAATTTCGACATGAAGCTAGACACAGACACTTTCAAATGAATCTATTGCATAATCTCACATAATAAAAAAATATCTATAAGACTTGTGTAAAACGAGAAATGGCGAGATTCACATCCAGCCATTCCCTTTATTTTTTAAGTGTGTTATGTAAGGTTTCGGACTATATTAAAATTTCATTTCATGAAAAATAATATTCCGGATTTACTAATACCCTGTATTCTGCTGCCCTTTGATCTGCGGGTTCGCATCGATCTCATCTTTAGGGATCGGCCATACCCACATATAATCATCGGCAGCCTTTACCATATCCGTACCCAAAGCAGGCAGATAAGAAATATCCTGAGCTTCGCTTGAAGAACGGTTCAGCCCTTTCTTCCAACGTTTCAGGTCAAAGAGGTAAGGATGTTCACCGAATAATTCACGGACATACTCATCCTGAATTTCTTTTATCAAAGCATCGCCTTTGTAAGACTTATCACTCCATCCTTTCACACGGGCTGTCTTCAGCTTATTCAACATCACGGAAGCATTCGTTTCATCTCCCGACATTGCATAAGCTTCAGCCGCAATCAGATACATTTCTGAAATACGGAAAGCCTTGGTCTTATTTATGTTATTGCTCTTTCCTTCATACAATTCAGGGTTACCCGGCCATTTCTTACAATACGTAATCATAAAGTCCGGAACAGTCTGGGCATCGATCGAGTCATACGTAAAATAGGCATTATAACGAATATCATTCTCCTTATCATACAAATTCAACACAGTGTTAGTCGGCAAATAAGAAGGGCGGGGTAATTTATCTATAATACCGCAGAAAGCGCTACCCAAGGAATTCGGTCCCGTTTCTTTGGCTTTCACCATAGCAAACTGCCAGATGGCTTCCGTTCCGTTGTCATGCAGCCACATATCAGTATAAGCATCACCGTCTGTCATCAATGGATAAGTACCACTGTTTATCAGCGCGGTAGCGGCAGATATAGCAGTCGGGTAATCCTCTTTTTCCAATGCTATTCTGGCTTTCAAAGCTTTTACCACATCAGCCGTGATATAAGCAGAGTTTATCTCTCCTGTTGTCGTTACATATTCTTCTGCTTTTGCCAAATCGCTATCGATCTGTTTATAAGTTTCTTCCAGCGTACTACGTCCCGGATAGGTTCCGGCGATAGATGGAGTCGAATTGTATTCTTCCACAAGAGGAACGCCATATTCCTTAGCAGCGGTAGTCGGATCGTAATTTTTACAGAAATGAAGAGCCAACTCAAAATAAGCATACGCTCTTGTAAAATAAGCATGACCCATATAAAGTCGGATTTCATTCCGATCGGCATCCGATAACGAATTATCTGCTAATAAAGCTTCTGCCCCCTTCAACAGGACGTTAGCGTTTGCTATAAAATTATAATTATCGCTCCAGCAACCGGAAAAAGCTCCGTCTGTAATGGTATAGTCCCAGCGGTAAAAAGCACCATACGTATTTCCGTAATCAGCCGTAGCCGTTATCAATCCGGACTGAACCAACGCATCCATAGTATAGCTATTTTGCACATAGCCACGCCATTCCGCATGAAACAAATTACTATATTTTCCACAGTCCTGGACAGACTGAACAGACTGATTGGTAGGTATGCTTGTTTCCGAAGCCAAATCCATATCGCAAGCCGTAAAAGCAGCAAAGCAACAGGTCGCAACTGACAATATAATAGATTTTTTCTTCATGATTTTCTTCTTTTTACAAATTATTAGAACGTAAATTCAGCACCAAATGAGAACTGGCGGGTATTCGGATATTTACCTAACTGCAAGTTTGAATCCACCTCCGGGTCCGCTCCCTGATATTTTGTAACAGTCAACAAGTTACGGCCAACAGCAAAGACTCTGACACCACGGATAAAGCCTGTTTTTCTTAATAAATTGTCCGGCAGGTTATAACCGATCGTCAAATTCTTCAGACGCATAAACGATGCATTTTCAATTAAGTGAGTATCAAATTGAATTGCAGAATTTGCTGCCGGAATATCCGTTACCTGCCCAGGTGTTGTCCACATATTTTCCATCACGACAGCCTGGTTTAACTGTCCGACGAAATTCGGATTTTCAACGAAGTAGCGGTTATTATCGATCATATATTTACCCAACATAAAAGAAAAGTCCGCATTCAAAGTGAAACCCTTCCAGGAAAACTGGGTATTGAAACCACCTATCCAGGGTGCAAATTGATTTTTTCCGGTAAACACGGCATTATCTTCAGAATAAGTTTTTGTTTCATTCCCGTCTTTATCCAGCCATATTTGCTGTCCGTCCTGCGGATCAACGCCTTTCCATCTCACATAATAGAAATCGCCATATGTTTTACCTACTTCATATTTAACACCTGTATTAGCCACTACATACTCATCACGTCCGCCAAACAATTCTGTAATCTGGTTCTTGTTATAGTTGATATTAGCCGAAACACTCCAAAAGAGATCTTTATTGGAGATTATATCATAAGATGCGGTAAGTTCGATACCACGATTAAACATACTGCCAATATTTCCCCACCCTGAATCATGACCGGTTGTATAAGAGAATGGGATCGTCATCAACATATCCGTCGTCACCTTGTTATAGAAGTCAAAGTCGATACTCAAGCGATTAAAGAAACGTGAATTGAAGCCGATATTCAATGTTTTTTGTTTTTCCCAGGTCAGATCGTCATTTTGCACGGAAGAAACTCCGAAACTCTGGTTTCCGTTGTAAAGGCCTGTACCGATCAATCCTAAAGACGGGTAATACGGGTCACCATCAAATGCAGAGTTACCGGTTGTACCATAACTGGCTTTCACACGCAATTCGTCCAACCAGTCTACATCAGCCAGGAATTGTTCTTTCTTCATATTCCACATAGCCCCAACAGAAAAGAAGGAAGCCCAGCGTTTGTTTACCCCAAACAAAGAAGAACCATCCGTACGGTAAGAGGCATCCAGATAATATTTTTCATTGAAATTATATTCCGCGCGTGCGAAGAAAGAGTTCATCGTTTTCTTCTTCAGACTCGCGCTCGGCGCTTTGTATGTTGTACCATGACTTACCATCGACAAACGAGAATCGGTTATGCCGTCTACGCTGGTTCCGAAAGAACTGCCATCGTATATAATCGACTCTTGCCCCACCAGAGCTGTAAGGTTATGCGACTTATTGATATCGAACTTATATTCAGCCGTATTAGTCAGCGTAAAAGAAGAATACCGCTGGAAAGTTTCGGCAGCACTACCGGAATAATTATTATATCTGGCCGGTAAACTTTTATAGCGATACCTGTAATCAAATGCATCCATAGCCTGGGCAGCACGAATTGTCAGTCCCTTAACCGGAGTCAGTTCTTCAAACATATTCCCATAAAGACGAATTTTATTTTTTTCAGTCGGTTGATTTTCCAATAAATAATATGGATTCCACAGTCCCAGCACATCCAGTAAATCTTTCCGCTTACCATAGGATATACTGCCATCCGCGTTTTCTATTATTTCATAAGGAGTTTCATAAGGGACAGCCCAACGGCTTAAAGTACCAACATTATACCAGCTATTTCCTGTACTGGCAAATCCGTTTGTCTCAAAATCTTCATAAGACAAACCCAAATTCAGCCCTACCCGCAGCCAGCTAAATACTTTTGAATCAATATTACTACGTAATGTTTCACGACGCATACCGGAAGCCGGTTCCACACCTTCCGCATCATAATGACTGGCAGAAATAAAGTAATTCGTATTATTGGCAACACCTGTAATACTTGCATCCAATTGCCATGTCGGGGCATTATCCTTCAAAAAATAATCAGCCCAATCGGTAGAAATTCCCATATTCATGTATTTTTCAACCGTAGAAAGATTGGCATCCGGCTTAACCGTTTTCCAGAAATTGTAATATTGCGTCGTGTTCATCATTTCCGTTGTAGGCAACGCCGGCTGTGAAAAGCCATACTGTCCTTTAACGCTAACCGTAGGTTTTGAACCTTTACCACGCTTAGTTGTAATTATCACGACACCATTCGCTGCACGGGAACCGTAAATGGATGTTGATGACGCATCCTTCAAAACAGTGACATTTTCAATATCACTCGGGTTCAAAGCGGTAAAAACACCGCTGGAAATCGGGGAGCCATCCAAAACAAATAAGGGCTCGGTAGAAGAATTGATAGAACCGACACCACGCAAACGCATAGAAACATTTTCGCTCGGTTCTCCCGAAGAGGTGTATACCTGTAGACCGGCAACCTGCCCTTGTAAAGCGTCTGCAAAGTTCGCACTCGGACGATTAGAAATCTTTTCTGATTTAACAGCTGCAACAGAGCCGACCATTGAACCTAATTTCTTTGCCGAACCATAGGTTCCTGTAACCAGCACTTCATCCAGCATCTCTGAAGAGTTTTTCATCCGGATTGTCAGATTCGGAGCGATTTTAACGGTCATCGTTTCCATTCCGACAAACGAGATTTCCAGAACTTTTGCCGAAACCGGGACATTACTCAAACTGAAAAAACCATCTGCATCAGTTACAGTACCGATAGTTGTCCCTTTCACCATCACAGTCGCTCCAATAATAGCTTCTCCATCCTCATCGGAAAGAACTTTACCAGTTACCTTAGACGACTGAGCCATCACCAAACCTACACCCATTATACAACAGGTAAGCAATAACATCATTCTTCTTCTCATAATTTTACATTTAGATTGAGTATTAAGTCTATAATACTAAGTACTCGTAGGACTACGTTCTTAGTAAATGCAAATTTACACATATATTTATTTATATAAATTAAATAGCGGGAGAAAATATAGCAAAACTGCCGTATAACATATATTCTTTTTTATAGACTACCTTATTGCACAAATTGTATTTTAAATGATTTTATTGATTTGTAGCTTGCTTTATATGCTGTTTTATTCCCGCTTAACGCATATTTATTATTCTTTATAATTAAAGCTTGTTAGATAAAATATGTTAAGCTGTTTATTTGGCGCTAATTTTTATCACCTCAATTAAAAAAGCGTAAGGCGCTGTTTGGCACTTTATTAAGTCCCTCCTTCATTGTAGACCTCTCTGATAATTTACATAAGTCCTACGAGAACTATGTTAATTTATCCTTTCTATCCTTGAATATCATTTGATGCAAAACAATCCACTATTTGAGAATCCATACACTATTTCACCTTGCCTATCGACATAATAACATATAGAAAAAGATGTAAACAAAAATTCTCACTTTCCCGCAGTTTTTCCATATCAATAATTCAGGTGCCAGTCAAAACGACACTGACACCTGAATAAATAACAGTAGTGACAATTAACAGATTACAACAATCAGATCATTCACCCAGATTTTCAAAAATGTTACCTTCCTGAATATTATCCGCTTTCATTTCATCCTGATAATATTCCCGGGCTAGAGTTGCATACTTTTTATACATTTTCTGAACCGTTTCTATTTCATCCCCCTGAATGACCGGAGTACGGGCTTTGCCGGTTTTTGAAACAAATTCCAGTTCCCAGTCTCCCAGTTGACTATAGAATTCATTGGCACGAAAGGCTTCACGGCCATGAGTCATAGGAAGACCTTTTTCCGAATAATCCTTTCCCATATCCAGATGCTCCTGCAGCATAGCGTAAAACATTTCCCAACGTTTCAGGTAATAACAATCGATCAGACCTGACCATTCGCGCCACGAATAATCAAAGATCAGCGGATCACCGTCAGCTCCCCAAATAGTCACCAGTGCTGTGGCATCTTTTTCAAGCAAGTCTTTTTCTTCACCGGTAGTTCCCCAGCTACGAGCGTCAGTCAACCATTTATCAAAATTGAACTCCGGACGCGTACGCAACAAGATATCTGCATCACGAAGCATTTCCAGAAAACGGCTGCTATGCAGAGCGAAAGCAGCTTTATCCTTCTTTTCAAAAGCTTCGGCCGCTTTTTTATGAATAGCCTGACCCAGATTCGACATTAGTTGGCGTTGAATATCGACCACATCAAAACGGTAAGGAGCAGAGGCCTTTAAATTATCGGCATCTTTCAACAATAAACCTTGTGCCCGGATAACCAATAAGGGTGAATACGGAATACCTAATCCCGCATTCGGACCGGATTTTTTCACATTCAGTGCCGGACGAGCAGCAATAATGGAACTACGCTCCGTACCATTTGTCCCGGGGCGGTACGGACCTTCTAGCAAATACAACCAGGCCCTATGAGCATTCTCAGAAATAGCTCCGTAACGCCGCTTTGCGTAGTTGCCTAACCACTCCTCGACATCCACTTCACCGATATGAAGCGGAATTTCAAAAGCCAGATCATAATAAACCGGATTTTGTTCGATCGATTCCATAAACAAACCGGAACCGCAAACATTGGACGACTTCCGGTTGGCAAGCACATATTGATTGGAAGCCAGCAGACGTAAGTCACCGTGCAGGTTGATACGACCACCGAAGTTGTGCAGATTCCCGGCAACAACCGGATATCCCCAACAAGTATTTTCCTGTCTGCTTCTTCCGCCATTCAGGTCGAGTATCAAAAGATGTTCTTTAGGAACGGCTTTCACGATCGGTTCGCGAAGGCTCCAGGCTTGCATAACCCACATGGCCGAGGGATCGAAATTTTTGAATAATTCGTAGATAGAATTACCTACAGCACTCAGATATTCGGGTGTATCGACCGGCGGTCGGCTTTCATGAAACGGATCGGCAGCATACACGCCATGCGCACCGAACAATCTCTTTTCCTCCTCCAGAAAGTCACGTCCAAAAGCACTGAAAAGCGGATCGGTCGGATCCAACTGTGCAGCACCGGTAAAACCGCACCAAGAAGGTTGCAATTGAATTTTTGCATCCGGATATTTGTTTTTCAGCTCACGCGGGACATAACCGGAGAATCCCTGCTGTATGGGTTGCATTCCCAATTCCAATTGGCGATCGATGACCTTTTTCCCTAATTCTACATGGCTGTCAATCCAGGACTTCGGTAACGGACCACCATAACTTTGCAGGTTTTGCATCCACTGCCAGGCGAAATGTCCGGGTCCTGCCAGGAAAGCACGGGCCTCTTCATCGGTAAAGCCATATTTCAATAAAGTATTATACCACACAGCTTCCAGTCCGACAACGGACAACGGCATATTGATGGAGTTCATCGCCATATAGTCCAATTCCCTTTGCCAGCGGTCCCAGTCCCACCAGGCAGCGGTATAGCTGACAGTACAGTAATTCATGTACACTCTGTATTTTCCATTGATCGTATTTTTTATTTCTTTTTCAGGGAGAGGCAACTGTTCCGGTAAATCCAGCTGGTCACCAAACCAGGAAACATGTGCATTGCAGGTATATTTCAGATATTGATTGTAGGCTGTAGCCAAAGAAACGGTATTATTACCCCGAAGAAGCACTTTTCCATCTACGGATGTTATTTCATATGCATCCTGTCCATCGACAGGTTCGATCAGTTCCAGTTTGAACTGTTTTCCATATCCGGGTGTAACACGCTCGATCAAATCGTAAGCCGCCCGGATCTGCGGGTCTTTCGTACATCCAATACAGAATATTGTAAGAATAAATAATGCTATTTTTAGTTTCATTTCGTATATCTTGTTTGTTATTTATTAGTATCAAATACTCGTAATTTAGAATAAACTATCTCCAAACATACCAATGGTATGCACAATAACACATTCCGAACGTATTATCTGCATACCATCAGTTCATAATCACCTTTCAGTTACTATTCCGCAATCGGGACATGATAGACCGTTGCACTCGCTTCAAAAGTATCCAGTGAACCAAGAGGTTGATAAACAGAAACCACAGCAAATTCATCACCTGCTTTCAGGTTCGACAGGACGGTTTCTGACATATCATTCTCCACTTTCTTCTCAATCGTCTTCGGATCAGACGGCTCGGTATTATCCGTATAAGTGATCATGGTATACAATAAAGTCTCGCTCTCGATCGAACTCCAGGTCAACTTAACGCTATTACCTTCCTGAGCTACTATCGTTCTGATTTCCCTGTTTCTCAAAGTCGAAACATATCTGGAACCATAAATATCCGCTGTTTTTTCTACGTTCAACGATTTATGACCTTCATCATCTTTTGTCACAAATTTAAAAATATAGCTATTCTCAGGCAAATTCAAACTTGTTTCCATCCGCATAATACCTGATTGAGTACGATTGACTTCTACAACAGCAGAATCGCCCCCGTCATTCCAGTAAATTACAGTTTTAGTAATACGAGGATCCGCATTGATCATCCAGGTAAATTTAATACGCTCATTTCCGGGATAGGCCTCCAATGAATCTACAACGCCAGTATAGATTTCTTCTCCCCATTTCAGATACTCCTCATGTACATCATTGATATTTTCACAGCTGCTCAATCCTATGATGATACAAATAAACCCTGCAATGTTTTTTATTATACTTTTCATTCTGATTCTCATTTTAATAGTTTATCGATCATTACCCCAGAAAGTCAATTCAGCAATATGCAAATAGGCAGCTCCCGACCATGTACTTTTCACGACAAAACGCAGATAACGTACTTTTTTCAGGTCCAAAGGTGCAGAATACTCGAATCCCTTAGAAGCATACTCCGCATCTTCATTGGTGACAGTTCCGTCTCCGGAAGGTTTCAAGGTGACATAATCGCCCACTTGCACCCAATCATTCTTCCACTCTTCCGTCCAATATTCATCCCCCATTCCTTCTTTATAAGTATCGGTAGCCCATACTTCAAATGTTTTGGGGTTGTAATGTTTATAGAACCAGGACGTACCGTCACGATGATACAGCTTAAAGCGACTCAATTTTGCATCGACACCCAAATCCAGTGTGAAACAGATTGGTATAGAGCCATCTTTTTCTGTTGTATGCCACATACTCGAAAGGCTATTATCAAACATTTTTTCGAATGTCATGCTTCCGCTATAATTTGTACTATTATCCTTTGGCAAAACAAGCCGTTTATGCTTGCTCTTATCCAACTGCATTTCATAATACGGAGAAACCTCCTGTTGAATGGTATCAGAAACATTTCCCCACTTATCAGTCAGATATAATGCAAACACTCGTTTGACATCATCATAACCTCTAAATGAATAGTCACCTTCTTTCATATTCGAATAATATGTTTCGCCATCTTCCAATTCTCCTTTGCTGTTTGTAGCCATTATAGTTAAACCAATCTCCGAGCCCAAACCATTGTTCCAGGTGGCATTGACACCGCCAAAGTCTGCCTGCAATTTAACAGAGCTCAATATAAGATCGACTATCGGCGTCGACGGATTGATGGTCACCACGTACGGTTCGGAAACATTCTCACTATGATCGACGACATATAATGTGATATCTAATGGATCCGTTGTACCCAGACCTTCAATTTCCAAACTGTTTTTATAGATGGAAGACCTCACCACATGCTCCCGGTTATTTACATAATAAACACCCTTCACATACGAAATATCGGTTTCTTTAGGTATTGTATACGATATCTTAGCCCCGCCGGGTGTACTTTCTACCTCCACTGCCGTGATCGTTGATGGGGCTGTACCATCTGTTGGAGTTTGTCCGATATGATCTTCTGCACATGAGATCAATACCAACAAGAAAAATGAATATATTAACTGTTTCATAATGTTCTCTTTTATTATTTCTACATATTACTCCCAGCCAGGATTTTGTACCAGATTCGAATTAATTGTTATAGAATTTGTCTTGATTGGCCATAGATAATCTTTAGTCTTAAATATACGGTTTGCATAAGTCACCACCGTATAATAAGAATCGACTGTTTCCCCTTGATAATTCCAGCCTCTAACCGGTTGGTTCAAATAATCCATAGCTTCTTTCCAACGGCGCAAATCAGCGGAACGTACACCTTCACAAGCCAGTTCGTTCAGACGCTCCTGGTGAATGATCTCCCGCATCCCCTCCTGCGTATTCGGTTTATTAGCCAGTTTGGATTTCTTCCAGGATTCGACAACACCTTTTAGTCCGGCACGTTCCCGAACTTTGTCGGTATATGCATAAACGTCTGCCACAGGAGTAGAGTTTGCCTCATTCAAGGCCTCGGCATATAAAAGATAGAGATCGGACATACGGACTAGCGGGAATGAATAGCGAACGCCGTTGTAAGTATTGGAAGCTGTCCCTGCCGTTGTTTCATAATTGATCAACTTTTTAATAAAGTAGCCGGTCGGAATATGTTCACCCGTACTTCTGAATCCGGATATCTCACTCTTGCGGGCATGTAAATACCACTTATCATTATCCGTGATTTTACCGGCACCTTCAAAAACAGATCTGTCAAATCCCAGAGTTGCATAAAAACGAGGTTCCCGGTTAAAATGAAGCTTAGCTGTCACCTCACCCGGTTCCAGATAAAACTTATCCTTATCCGTAACTTTCTGCGTATCATATCTGTTTTCGTAGTCCCATGAAGGATCCTCATCGATAGGAATACCATTTTCGGTATAAAATTGTTCTGCAATCTTCAGAGTAGCACATATTTCATTTGTACCGTTCCCCAAATTGTTTACGACCAGGTGAGGCATACAAAGTTTTTGTAAAGCCCCCACATCATGCGTCGATCCCCAAACAACCTCTTTATTCCATTTTTCAGAAAAGGCAGAACGAAGTGTCAACTTTAATGCAGTTGTATCAGATATAGAAGTGGTCGGTCTAAAAGTATGCAATTGATGTCCTGCCAGCTCACAGGTATCTATCGCATTTTTTAGTGCTGTCGCCGCACGTTGCCATTTCTCCACTTTAAATTCAGTGTCTATCAGTTTCCGTCCCTGATTATCTACAAAATGTATATAATCCGCATTACCGTTAAATAACGGGCTGGCAGCCCAGACTAAAGCTTTTGCTTTAATAGCAACGGCTATAGGCTGCGTGATACGTCCAGCTTCATTTGTCTTATCAGCAATTTCAAGCGGAAGATCGGGGATAGCTTCATTTATCAAATTCACAATATATTCTACAACATCATCCACCGGCTCCCGATATACACGAACATCTTCCGGAGAAGCCGAAACCGGTAAGTTCTCATCAATGATTGGAACAGGTCCGTATAAAGTCATTAAATAGTAATGATAGTAGGCTTTCAGGAACTTAACTTCCGAAATCCAGCGGCTCCTTTCATACTCCTCCATATCATGCACCCGGTCAATATTTTCCAGAAAAATATTGCAGTCGCGTATTGCCACAAATAATTTCTTCCCGTTTTGTTCGCCATCCCAATAGTTGAGATACGGGTTATTGGCATTCTGACTACCTTTAGCAATATAAGTCACCGGATTGGTAACCCAGTTAGGTTGATCAATATCCCACCATATCTCATCTCCGGTCATCAGCTCCGTACTATTCCAAATATCCGTCGGATTCGGAAGATAACTGTAACAAGTAAAGAAGAAACGTTCTGCTGCCGCCCTGTTATTAAACGATTTCTCTATTGTAGCAATATCATCCGGCACAATATCCAGATAATCTGCACATGAGGTAGAGAAAAAGGTCAATGCAATTATGATCAATCTCGAAAAGTATTTCATAATATTCTGATTTATAAGTTAATATTGACTCCAAAATTAAAGACACGCTGTAACGGGTAATTAAAAGCATTACCAGCCAGCTCAGGATCCCACATTTTAAATTTCGACCAGACACAAAGGTTGTTGCCGGTCACATAAAGCCTCACATTAGCCAGACTTATCGTTTTTACCCATTTTTGAGGCAAAGAATAACCTACTTCCACTGTTTTTAAACGAATGAATGCACCGTCCCGCATAAACCAGGTACTGGCCTGCTCATTATTTTTGACCTGACTAGCCGATAACCTGGGCCACAAAGCGTAAATATTCTTATTGTCTTCAGACCAATGATCATCTGCATAATATTGTAACAAGGCTCTCGGAGCAGTATTTCCTACAAACGGAGCTGTTTTTGCAGGATCAATCCAGAAAGAAGAACGAGCCGACCCCTGGAAGAAACAAGAGAAATCAAGACCTTTATAACCGGCAGAAAGTCCGAAACCATAATTTATTTCCGGTGTTTTCGGAAAACCGATGGGCACCTTGTCGCGATCGTCGATAATCTGGTCGCCGTTAATATCCTTGTACTTGATATCACCGGCTCCGTAATCGCCGAAAGTTTGTTTAGGTGAATTCTTTACTTCTTCTTCGTCCAGGAATAAACGTTCCGCAACCAACCCCCATGTCTGGGATATTTTCTTTCCTTTACGCGACAGCCAAGGTGTATCACTGTAATCGGGTTCTTCATATTCCACATATTCACTACTTGCGTAAGTAAAATTTCCGCGCATAGATACCCATAAATCTTTTGAGAAAGAATGATTATAGTCAAGGGAAATATCTATACCTCCCCCTTTGGCTTTACCAACATTAGCCTGCGGAGTGGCTTGCAATCCCATTGTAGTCGGAATATATGAACGTTCCTGTAGAATATTCGAACGATGTTCCGTAAAATAATCCACCTGCAACTCCAAACTATTCCACAAATTCAACTCAAGTCCCAGGTTCATTTTCTTTCCTATTTCCCAGGTAATGAAAGGGTCCTCATAACGGGATATGGAAACACCATTTCTGGTATAATTAAAATATTCGCCGAAAGTAAAACCTTTCCCCGAATCGTTTGCATTTACTTGGGAAAGATAAAAGAAACGGTCTTTATCCTCACCGATCTGGTCGTTACCGACCAATCCGTATGTAGCCTTCAACTTTAGTTTACTTAACCACTTGGAATAAGGCTTCATAAAAGACTCATTGGATACTATCCAACCTAAACCGATAGAAGGGAAAAAACCGAAGCGTTCATTCTTAGCAAACCGTTCGGAACCATTGTAACCGAAGTTACCCTCCACAAAATAACGGCTATCGTATCCGTAAGTAAAACGTCCGGCCAATCCTATGTTACGATGCGGAAGAGCCAACTGCAATGTCTCCGCATTACTATCTACATAATCGCGCATTGTATAAACTAACATACCGGACACATTATGCTTATCATTAAATTCTCTCTGATAAGCAAGCGCACCTTCAAAATACAAGGTACTGGTTACCTCCCTGGCCCCGGTTGCAAACTCCAGATATTCTGTACCGCCATCCGGATTCAAGGCTGTCAATTTATATAAGTCCGGACTGTCCGGATTGGCAGAATATGAATAATAAAACGGTTTATATGAATTTGAATTACCCAGTTTAGAATATCGGTTCACATTAAACAAAGCTCTTGCTGATAACCCCTCTGTAATAAAATCCAGCTTCTGCTTTGCCTCAAATTGAGCTAACATGGTCGAACGGCTATATTCCTGATAGCCTTTAACCATATCGGCATAAGGATTCGAATAATTTCCTTCCCCATAATTACCGAAAAGAATATGAGAAGTATATTTATTAGCTTCGTCAGCCGGATAATAAGGTTGGAACAATACAGGACTGGCATTTACGGCCTTACTATATAAAGACGATCCACCGTCTAACGGACCGGAATAATCATCAAAAGCTCCATGCAGACGGACAATGATTTCAGTCGATTTTGTCAGGTCTATATTAATGTTTGAACGTAATATATATTTATTGATACTGATATTATTATTAAAATTATTACGTTTATCCATCTGAATGATACCATTGTCCTTATTATAAGCTGCTGCAACATAATAACGGGCAATTTTACCACCACCACTAATACTCATGTTGTAACGCTGATTGAACGTGTGATTGTTGAACAACATATCACGCCAATCAATGGCCGGGTATTGGAGAGGATTTAATCCTTTTTCCGTATTTACTATTTTGGATGTAGAATAAGGTAAGGCAGCCAACGGGTCACGTGTACGCACAGCTTCATTGTGCATACGCATGTAAGTGACCGGATCGGCAATTCCCACTTGTTCTGTCGGAGAAGAGAACGAACCTTCTGCCCGAACGGAAATACTGACTTTTCCCTCTTTTCCTTCTTTGGTACTGACAAGAATAACACCATTCGCACCACGAGCCCCGTAAAGAGCGGTTGCATTTGCATCTTTCATAATAGAAAAACTGGCTATATCATCTGTCGTCAAACGGGCCAGGTCCTCTGTTGTCATCTCTACTCCATCAATTAAGATCAATGGATTGGACTTTCCGGTACCAAAAGTCGTCACACCACGAATAAAGAAATCCGAATTATCTTCTCCAGGTTCCCCCGTACGCTGATAAGAGATCATACCGGCAATACGCCCGGAAAAAGCATTTGTCAAGTTACTGGAAGGGACCTTCAGGTCGGAAGGTTTAACCGTTGAAACGGAAGCAATCACACTTTCTTTTTTCTGTTTGGCAAAAGCAACCACCGTAACTTCTTCCAATTCATCCACCTTCGCTTTCAAAGTGACAATCAACTCTTTCTTACTTGCCACAGGGATCGTCTGAGGCTCCATTCCCAAATAAGAGAATATCAGCTTGTCCGAACTTTTTACATCTATACTAAAAGTTCCGTCGATATCCGTCGTGACACCACGAGGAGATCCTTCTACCACAATGGCCACACCTGGTAACGGTTCTCCCGTTTCATCCACTACTTTTCCCGTCACACTTTTTTGCTGTTGCGGAGTCGATGCAGGAACTGGCAGAGATTTCTCTTCCTTCTTTTTTAATACAACCTGACGATCTTTGATATCGTATGTCACTGAAGTATCTTTCAGCAACTTATTTAATACAGACTCAATAGATTCATCTTTGACGGAAACATTTACCTTGCGGTTCGTATCCAACACTTTTTCGTAAAAAAGGAATACAAACTCACTGTTCTGCTCTATATAATTAAAAACGTCTTGTATTGTTTTTTTCTCAAAATGGAAAGTAAACTGTTTTATCTGAGCATAATTCGATACCGAAGCAGCATCAAGATTCAACGAAATTGTCAAAAAAAGATTAACAAAGAAGAGGATTTTTATTTTTTTTATCATCCACTTCATTTTAAATGTATTATAATTCATATCTTTGTGATTTAAGGATTTAACCTGTATGCAAATTGGTTCAATCTAATCATCCGGGTAGTACCGCTAATACTATCCGGATTTTTTATTTTTATCTTTTTATCATCTCATAGGCTTATTAATTTTAAGGTTGAACAAATTATATTATCTCTCTCATTTTACATCTATATAATATTCCCCATCTGTTTTATTCCAACGAATTGGAGCCGATGAAGAGATCAGCACGATCAGGTCGTCCAATGATTGTTTCAGATCAATTTTCCCCTTCATCTTCAGCAAACCGGCATCAGGAGAAATGTGAATTGAAATCCCATAAAAGCGTTCTAACTTTTTAAAGACTTTAGACAATGGCTCGGACTGCAAAACTAACAATCCATTCGTCCATGCAATATAGTCTGAAGCATCAACTTTTTTTATCTCCCCTATTTTCCCTTGATTGACCGCAACCAACTGATCCGGCCTTAATTCTATCCTGTTTTTATGCTGGTCGGACAAACGGACCGATCCTTCAATCAACACAACTTCGTGATCCGAATCCCCTTTGTATGCGTTCACATTAAAGATTGTGCCTAAAACTTTTACATCGAAAGACACTGTTTTAACAATGAACGGAACATTTTCATTTTTAGTTACATCCAAACAGACCTCTCCTTCAACATATATCTCCCTGCTCTCCGAAGAAAATACACGCGGATATACGACACGACTACCGGAATTTATATGGACAGTCGATCCGTCGGAAAGTGTCAAATGAGTATATTTCCCTTTGGGAACAACGATTTGATTAAACTCTTGCTCTTTATTTTTTGATAGAGTATCCGATTGCTCCATCTGGTTGATAGAAACATTTCCTTTAGGTGAGTAACTCACAGATGCCGTATTCTCTTCGACCATCACTTTTTCTTCCGGAGACAAATAGACCTGAATCTGAGAACTATCCAATGTCGGTTCATCCAATAAGGCGACATAAGCATCCAGAGGATCAGAATCCCTGAGCCACAGATACTCAACTGATAAGAACAAGAGCAAAAGCACAGCGGCTACAGTAGAAATAATATAAAGCCGGCGTCTAAACAAAAATCTCTTCTTTCCTTCAATATTCTCCTCTATTCTTTTCCACACCTCGTCTTCGCCTCGTCTCTGTACATTTTCACGGATACGAAGATAAGTCGTCAATCGCTCTGTAACTTTCTGAAATTGTTTATAATCTTTTTCCATTTTTATTGAAATATCATTAGTATAACTGGAAAAAGACTTTTTACTCCTCACTTTTTGAGTAAAAAATTCATTTTTTATTTTCTGTCCCCATTATTTTCCTGAGTTTGGCAACGGAACGGGCGACCAGATTCATACAAGAATGTGTGTTAATATCCAAAGATACAGACATTTCATCCCATGAAAATTCTTTTATATAATAAAGGTAAACTGCATTTTTTTGGTTATCCGACAACTGAGCATAGGCTTTCACTAATAATCTACTTTTTTCAAGATAATCATCTTCCTTTTCAAATAATCTCACCAGTTCAATATCCTCGATCAGAAAATCTATGGTTAAATTCTCTTCCAAACTCACACTTTCCATAACCATATTAGACCTGTCGATCAGGAGGTTTCTCAATGCCCTGTATAAATAAGCTTTTACATATTCAATCGGGGTTAATGAATCAGAAGTAAAAAGCTTGACAAATAAGTCCTGAATACAATCTTTAGACATCTCGTCATCAAAACGAAAAGACAAAGCATAAGCCAATAGTGGAGAATAATAACGTCGGTAAAGTTGTTCAAAAGCTGCTTTATCCTTTTCTATTATCAAAATCCACAATTGTGCATCAGACATTTCAGTATATCTCATTTCCCCCTCCATTAGCTCAGACAAAGTTTTTCATGCTCACCCGAAAATAAGTCGGACTTAGTTCTGATAGAACTAAGGTTTTTAGACTGTTTTTAGGCCTGAATAATAAGGAGTTAAGAAAAAGGAAGAGGACGTCTTTTTTTAGTGATGTGGAGCTAACTTGTTTAAAATAAACTATATTTGCGTGTTAGAAAAGGTTTAGTTCTATCAGTACTAAATACTTATTTATAAAAAATAACTCTGCTTTTATAGCTAATTAGTATAAAAGCAGAGCCTTTTTCTATATAAAATTAGTATTATTCTACCGTTTCGCCAAATAATGTAGCAGAAGAAGCACGGGTAATCCGCACCTTCACAAACTGTCCGACTTTATAGTTCTTCTTATCAAAAATAACGACTTTGTTCTGACTGGTACGACCGAACAACTGTTCGCGGGAACGTTTGGAGAAGCCTTCGATCAACACTTCAAATTCTTTTCCGATATCACGCAGATTACTTTCTTCCGACAACTTATTTTGCAGGTCGATCATTCCCTGCAAGCGGCGCACTTTTTCTTCTTCCGATACAGTATCCGGAAGATGTTTGGCTGCATAAGTGCCAGGACGTTCGGAATATTTGAACAGGAAAGCTGCATCATACTTGACTTCACGCATCAATGAAAGCGTTTCCTGATAATCCTCTTCCGTTTCCGAATGGAAGCCGCAAAACAAATCGGTTGCGATAGACGCTTCGGGAACGATGCGTCGGATAGCAGCGATACGGTCCAGATACCATTCGCGGGTATATTTCCGGTTCATCACTTTCAGTATCTTCGAACTTCCCGACTGGGCCGGAAGATGGATATACTTACAGATATTATCATGGGCGGCAATCACACGGAGCGTATCATCACTCATATCTTTCGGATGAGATGTCACAAAACGGATACGCATTTCGGGAGCTTCCAAAGCCACACGTTCCAGCAACATCGGGAACGTTACGGTTTCGCCATCCTTCTCAAAAGCATACGAATTCACATTCTGCCCCAACAACGTTGCTTCCTTAAAGCCTTTGTCACGCATATCCCGTATCTCGTTCAGGATACTTTCCACATCCCGGCTACGTTCACGACCGCGGGTATAAGGTACAATGCAATACGTACAAAAATTATTGCATCCGCGCATGATCGACACAAAACCGGAGATATGCACACCACCCAACTTCAGGGGCATCACATCTTTATAGGTTTCTTGGGTGGAAAGTTCGACATTGATCGCTTTTTCCCCATGTTCGACAGCACCTACCAGGTTAGGCAGATCCATATAAGAGTCCGGACCTACTACCAGATCGGCATGATGCACATTGATCAGTTCCTCTTTCACCCGTTCGGCCATACATCCCAGCACGCCTACGATCAGTGATTTCTTTTTCCGTTTCAGAGACTGAAAATACTGAAGCCGTCCGTAAATTTTCTGTTCTGCATTATCGCGTACCGAACAGGTATTTACAAAAACCGCATCCGCTTCTTCAATCTTGTCGGTCATAACATATCCGTCCATTTTCATGATGGAAGCTACCACCTCACTGTCTGCTACATTCATCTGACACCCGTAGGTCTCGATGAACAACTTTTTCTCCTCATTTCCGGCTGCAGATTTTAAGTCTGCGCCATTTTCCTGATTCGTCATTTTGTTTCCGTTAATAAAATTTAAATACATGTATTCTATAAAAATAAACCGCCAAAGGCTTGCACAGTTCAAATTCGCCAATTATATTTGCATACGAAAAACGTAAATTTTTTCATAGTTAAGGTTTTGGTTAAATCGAATAAGGGTGGCTGTGAAGTTACCCTTATTTACTTTTATACCCTTTATAATTCTCTCCTCTTTCACTATTCAATAAATCTTCGTACATTTGGAGTGCAAAAATAATCAAAGTTATGGATAACCTGGGCGATTGGATATATATTGTTTTCCTGATAGTTGCAGCAGTGAGCGGTTTATTCAGTTCAAAGAACAAGAAAAAACGCCCGACTCAGGTGCTGGGACAACCTGAATACGAGCCGGCTAAAGAGGTGCATACTCCTCTGGCAAAGGTTTTTGGGAAATACTGGAAGAGGTAACCACTCCTCCTGAAAAGAAAGAAAATAAGAAAAAGAAAAAAGAGATACGGCAACCTAATCCTTTCCTGGCTGCGGAACAGGAAATCCACAAACCTAAAGTCAGTTCATCCCCGATCATGAATTTTCCGACCGAAGAGGAACATGCCCTTTTAGAGGATATTGAGTTCAATAACGCTGAAGAGTTAAGAAAAGCTGTTATTTACTCAGAAATACTTAACCGCAAGTATTGATCTATTTTCTTTTTTAATACCTTTGCAGCCGTTTAGCTGACTTATAAGTATTTATCTAATAAAAAATAATATCATGGCTTTAAAATTCATCACAGCTGAAGAAGCTGCTTCGTTCGTACATCACGACGATAACGTAGGATTCAGTGGTTTCACCCCTGCCGGATGTCCGAAAGTCGTTCCGGGAGCCATTGCCAAAAAAGCGATGGAAGAACACGAAAAAGGTAATCCTTTCCAGATCGGTATGTTTACCGGCGCTTCTACAGGCGATAAACTAGACGGCGAACTGGCACGTGCAAATGCAATCAAGTTCCGTACTCCATATCAGTCAAATAAAGACCTCCGCGCACTGTTGAATTCACACGGAGCGCAATATTACGATATGCACCTTTCTGAACTGGCACAGGACCTGCGTTACGGTTTCCTTGGAAAAATCGATGTAGCGATCGTCGAAGCTGCCGATGTAACGGAAGACGGTGAAATTGTTCCTACCAGCGGTGTTGGTATCCTGCCGACTATCTGCCGGATGGCTGACCGTATCATTATCGAATTGAACAGCCGCCACCCGAAAGAGATTCGCGGCATGCATGATATTTATGAACCGGCAGATCCTCCTTATCGCCGTGAAATTCCTGTTTATACTCCTTCCGACCGTATCGGTACACCTTATGTAAAGGTAGATCCGGCTAAGATCGTCGGCATTGTTAAAACAGAAGAACCGAACGAAGGTGGTAAGTTCTCTCCGCTGGATGACGTTACAATGGCTATCGGTAAGAATGTTGCCGACTTCCTGGTGAGCGAAATCAAAGCCGGCCGTCTGCCGAAAGAATTCGTTCCTCTACAGAGCGGTGTAGGTAACGTTGCCAATGCTGTTTTAGGCTGTATGGGAGCTAACGAAGAAATTCCGGCATTCAATGTATATACTGAGGTTATCCAGGATGCTGTTATCAGCCTGATGAAAGAAGGCCGCGTTAAATTTGCCAGCGGTTGCTCTTTGTCTGTAAGTAATGAAGTAATCCGTGAAATTTACGGTAACCTCGATTTCTTCAAAGACAAGATTCTTCTTCGTCCGCAAGAAATCTCTAACAATCCGGAAGTGGCTCGTCGTCTTGGATTGATCGCAATCAATACGGCTCTGGAAGCCGATATCTTCGGTAATATCAACTCTACTCACGTGTCAGGAACAAGAATGATGAATGGTATCGGTGGTTCAGGAGACTTTACCCGTTCAGCTATGCTGTCTATCTTTACAACACCTTCTACTGCAAAAGAAGGCAAGATCAGTGCTTTCGTTCCAATGGTATCCCACCTGGATCACAGCGAACACTCCGTGAAGATCATCATCACAGAATACGGTGTAGCCGACCTGCGTGGTAAATCGCCGATCGAACGTGCAAACTGTATCATTGACAATTGCGTTCATCCGGATTACAAGCCGTTATTGAGAGAATATCTGGCAATGGGTGTAAAAGGTCACACTCCGCAGAACCTGAAATGTTGCTTCGCTTTCCACGAAGAACTGGCAGCAAGCGGCGACATGCACAATGTAGACTGGAGCAAGTACAACAAGTAATTATCGTATATAACAGCACGCAGAATAGATTACCGATCTATCTCCGTGCTGTTTTTTTTCTACTTTCTTTTTCTTTTTGTCACAAAACAGGTCTTTTCCAAAACACTACAATTCATCTTTTTCTCCTTCCAGCTAAACAAAAATTACAATTATTAACACATTGCCAAAAAGAAACGATCTTTCATCTCATTTTAAACAAATTGCAAACTCGTTTAAAACGAGAAAAATTTCCTTTTAAACGAAATGGAAGTTTATTTAAAGGGAGTACATTTGTTAATTATAGTAAAAATCATATAGTAAAGCTGTTGAAATCTGCGTCAAAACATGCTATTTAGCAGTTTTCACCTTCTACATTACACCTAAAACGGGAATAAACATAAACGTCATAAAGTTCACATAAGGAACAAAATCATTACATATTCACAATATAAATCACGAACAAAACCACATCAACACAACAATCAGTAATTTTACGACATAACGGCATCACACAAACTCTGCAGAATCGCTTCTAATTCAACAGTTCCGATCATGAACACATTAAGAACAACCATAAAAGGGATGAATTGACATTTTGATATACTCAATAAGTTTGAATAAATTCAGCTATTACATACGTTTTAACCACAAAGAGAAAAAGCGATCATAAACCATATAAAAGGCTCCCTCTTTAGTAACAAAATCTTTTTCAAGCAATCCTTTTAGTGCCGATTGAACCGAACTACTCGACGGCAAACTATATTTATGGATAAACTTTCCGGAAGTCAGCGCCGTTGCCTTTCCTTCTTTGCAAATGGCAATCATCAATTCTTTTTGTTTTTCCGGTAATTGATAAAGCAATTCGGAATAAGTAAAGGAATATGAATCCAGAATAAAGTCCACGGCCTGTTCAATCATTTCGCTATTGCAAACCTCTCCTTTCGGAGTCATTGCAAAAAGAATATTCAATATTTTTTGCAGATACCAGGTGATTCCTTCAAAACGATCGTACAAAGAATCAATGACTGCAACATCAATATTCTTTTGAGCCATTCTGAAATGATGTTGTGCAAACTCTATGTATTTCTGTTTATCGATTGCCGACAAATGTAGAATAGATACACTTTGATAAAAAGGACGGGCAGGACTAATGAACATTTCTCCCATTAGATGACGTTGTGAGCCGGCAAATATAAAATGAGCATTGTTACAATGCTGGACATAAGTACGTAACAATGCCTCCGTATTCTTTTCCGGATATTGAGCAACCTGTTGAAATTCGTCGATTGCAACAACACAAGGCTTATCGGATACAGCCAGATAATGAAAGATTTCATCCAAAGTCGTTTCCGGTGATTTGATATCTCCCAGTTCCAAATTCCATTGTGGCATTCCCGACATATCCAATGAGAAACCAGCCTTTAAAGAAACCAAACTATTAACAAACACTTCCCATGCCTTCCGCCCTTTCGGTTTTAAAGTAGTCAGAATCGCTTTTCCTAACTGGAAAACGAACTCACGGAGCGTTTTAGTCGCATAAATATCAATCAGGAAGGTATAATAATTCTCCTTTATTTCATTCAATTGAAAACAATGTCGAATCAATCCGGTCTTTCCCATACGCCGGGTAGAGATGATAGCCACATTATTTTCGTTGATCAGCCAACGAAACAACTCTTCCGTTTCCTTTTCGCGATCACAAAAATATTCGGGAGCAATGTAACCACTGGTTACGAATGGATTATTTATCAGTGTCATACAATTTTCTTTTTATGCAAAGATAATTATTATCTTATAATAATCATTGTAACATAATCTATATTTTAGGCAAAATACCTTTATACTCCAATTCAAGAACAAAAGAACTTACAAACTCATCTATTTAATCAACCGACAAGGGAATAACGATATTACGTGCCTCCTGTCCGTCGAAACCCGTGTGAGTTCCATTCATTGTGGCAAAGAACATATAGGCAGGCATACCGTTTATAAACAGGATAAAAGGACGTTCCATATTTCCCATTTCCGTTGTCCGACCATCCGCCCAACGTATGGTCTTCGAATAGGCTTTTGCCGGATGACAAACTTCCCACTGAATGCAATCCTTAGAACGTGCCAAAACACCCCCACCCTGCTCGCCGGTATATTCACCGCGATGATCTTTAAAGGTTGCATAGAAATAAGAGCCCTCTTTCCACAAGAAAGGATCTTCCGCCTCCCCTTGAACAAAAACCGGTTTCTTTTCATTCAAAACCTTTAATGGGCTATCCGGAGACTCCGCATAGGCAACCCCAAGGTGCATCTTCGAGTATTTCCCTTCTCCTGTATGAGCACGCCCTTTAAAAATCATATAAACATGCCCATTCGACAAGATTTCCGGAGCTGGGTTGGATGCCAGGTAACTATAAAACGTATTGGGTTCTACATCCAAAGAAGGTTTATCCGGTCTTTGCCAGGGACCATAAGGAGAGTCGGCAACAGCAATTCCTATCCGCTTGTTGAAGCGGGAAGAGATGCACCATTTACTTTGAAGAGTCAATTCTTTATCCGACGGTTGCATATATGGATGTCTCGTTCCTCCATAAAACAGATAAAAACGTCCTTTATGTTTCCGTATCTGAGGATTATAGGTAGAACATCCATCCCAATATTGCGCACCGCGAGGCCCCAACGCTACATCATGAAAACGATAAGGTCCTTCCGGACGCTCTGAAACTGCATGAACAATTTCTCCCGCAATCATCCATCCCGGATGGAACTTGTAACTTTTAGGTACACGGGTAACATACATATGATACATGCCTCCGTCTTCTACAACAGAAGCCCCCCACACCCAATAACCGTCCATCTGAAAACTTCCTTCCATCGGTGCCGGAAGCATCTTCTCCATCGAGAAACGACTTTGTTGACCATACGATGTATGAATCATACAACACAGTAAAAAAAATAATAATCCTTTCATGGCTTTTCACTTAAAACTGACATCAACGTATAAATTTGTTTGTTGTTCCATTTCACTGAAACTTCAAAGTTCCCACGAACCAACATTCCTTTATAAGTACCCTTTGCCCAAAAATCAGGCAAAGCCGGTAGTGGTTCGTAACAAAACCTTTCTCAACATATATTTCTATTTTTATGTTTTCAATTTTTTGAGTCTGTTAGTCTATACAACTAAAAAAACAAACTCAAAATACTTACTTACCGCC
>OGZX01001337.1_pt1 | contig 25323 bp, 13 predicted proteins | sample 1576881 | NCBI WGS metagenome assembly OGZX01 (sample SAMEA3541542, study PRJEB24748) | human gut metagenome | biome: human gut; feature: human-associated habitat; material: faeces | place: China | collected 2012
CGTGAGACTTCCCTTTTTTTCTTCTTAAGTTGTGTTCTTCCCGGCTTTTTGTTTTTGACCGGAGATAGAACAGCAAAAAGCCCTTTCGTGAGAAAGGGCTTTTTTTTATCCGGGAAAACAGGTGCTACTTTGTCAGAGAGAACTATGCCCGTCATCATGAACATTCTTGCCTTTCTCTTCAAAAGCAAGATACTTTTGGGCTGAAAGAAGTAATGTTTTGAGGTAAAAGCTGTAATGTTTTACCCCAAAAAAACTATTGTTTTTGGGGCAAGGACAATACAGACGGTACAGGGTGAACCCTTGAAACCGGGCTTATCGCCCTGCCTTCACCCGCTATTGCCCGCCATCAGGCAGTAGCAGAAGGCGGTGGAATGGTGAAGGGCAAGATATGCTTTAATTTTCCTGATGCATCTGCATATACTCCTTCGGCGACATTCCATGTGCTTCCTTGAACGAACTGGAGAAGTGCGACAGGTTGGTGTAGCCTGTTGCATACGCCACTTCGGAAACGGTCAACTTCTTTTCTTTCAGTAGGGCGGCGGCTTGTTGCAGGCGGATGTTCTTGATGAACTCGCGTGCCGAGAGGTTGGTCAGTTCCTTTAGTTTGCGGTGCACATGCACGCGGCTTAGTCCGACGTTGGTTGCCAGCATCTCTACGTTCAGTTCCGGGTTGGAGATATTCTCGTTGATGACCTTCATTATCCTGTCCATCAACATCTCGTCGGACGACTTCATGGACAGCTTCTGCACCTTGTCTTCCTGTTGTTGCGCACCGCTGAACTTGCTCTTCAGTAACTTGCGGTTGGCTATCAGGTTGGCAATGGTGCTCTTCAGCAGTTCTGTGTTGAAGGGCTTCACGATGTATGCATCCGCACCGGTAGCCATGCCTTCCATCGTGTCTTCGGGTTTTGATTTGGCGGTGAGCAGCACCACAGGTACATGGTTGACGTTGGTGTTCTGTTTTATTTTCCGGCAGAGGGACAGTCCATCCATTTCGGGCATCATGATGTCGCTAATCACCAGGTCGGGAGTATCGGCAAGCACTGTTTCGTATGCTTCTTTGCCGTTCTTGCAGGTCACAATCCGGTATTCCCCTTCCAATTCTTCTTTCAGGTAGGACGAGATTTCCTCTTCGTCTTCGGCTATCAATATCCGGATGCGCTTCGCCGTCTTACCGGGCTTTTTATGTTCTGTATCCTCTTCTTCTTCAAAGTCCTCTTCTTCAAAATCCGACTTTTGAGGTTTTATCAAGATGGGACGGGGCTTGTCTGTCATTGCTTCCACATCTTCCAGTTCGTCTTTACGGAGATGTGCCGAGCCCAGCGGGATGCGGATAATGAAACGGCTTCCCGGCGCGTCTTCCCGGTTCTCTGCCAGGATGATGCCGTGATGCAGCTCCACCAGCGAGCGGGACAGGTGCAGACCGATGCCTGTGCCGAAGTTGGACTTTGTCAGGTCGTTGTCTATCTGATAGAAGCGCTCGAAGATACGTTCTATCTTGTTTTTGTCAAGTCCGATGCCGTTATCGGTCACCGTGATTTCGACGTATTCCTTCAAGGCATCCCGGCGGGTGGGGTCTTGTCCGGTGGAGAGGCTGACCGTAATCTCTCCCTCTTCCGGGGTATATTTAAAGGCATTGGAGAGAATGTTCATCAGTATCTTGTCGAAGTTGTTCAGGTCCAACCACACTTTGAGTTGGGGCATGGAGTGCTCGAAGGTAAAACGTATCTTTTTCTTCTGCGCTGTATAGTCGAACGTCAGCATCACGTCGTCGATGAATCCTACCATATCCGTTTCCCTGAACTTCATAAACATCTGTCCTTTGTCCAGTTTGCGGATGTCCATCAACTGGTTTATCAGGCGTAGGATGCGTTGCGCGTTGCGGTAAATCATCAGGTAGGTTTTCTGTACTTCTCCGCCTTTCTTCTCGGCAAGCAGTTTCTCCAACGGGTTGATGATGAGCGTCATCGGGGTACGTATCTCGTGGGATATGTTGATGAAGAACTGTAGCTTTGCCTCGTTCAGCTGCTCGGCATGCTCGCGTTTCATTATTTCGCGGCGATGGCGCATGCGCGACAGTATGTAGTTCACAATGCCCAGTATCAGCAGGCCGAAGAGGAATACGTAGATGCAGTATGCCCACCACATTTCGTACCAGGGCGGGGTAATCAGAATCTTGACAGTGCGCACGTCCGATAAGTTGCCATGACTCAGTGCGCGTACCCGGAAGGTGTATTTGCCCGGCAGCAGGTTATTGTACGTCACCCGGTTTACGCCCGGTTCGGTGCTGAGCCATTGGTTGCTCAGTTCGTCAATCTTGTATTGATAGGATATCTGCTCGGGGCTGTTGTATTGCAGGGTAGAGAATACCAGGCTGAACGTGTTGTCGTAGTGTGCCAACTGAAACAGGTTTGCATCCAGTACGGAAGTATAGATGACGGAACGTTTGCCGGACTTCGTGCCCTTGCGCACAGGCTGGTTGAAGATATAGAAATCTGTAACCCACACCTTTGCATCTTTCAGCACGCTGCCTATAGAAGAGGGTAGGAAACTGGTAATGCCGTTGGTTCCGCCGAAATAGATTTTCCCCGTCCGGTCTTTGTAAAATGCACCGTGCATGAATTCATTTCCCTGCAATCCGTCACCCGCATAGTAGTTGATGAAGCGGTCGTTCTTCCGGTCATACTTGCAGATGCCCATGTAGGTACTTATCCATATATTATGTTTCTCGTCCTCGCAGAGTCCGCATATCACGTTGTTCGGCAGCCCGTCTGCTGTGGTAAAGGATTTCAGTTCCTCGGTATTTTTGTCGAAACGGTATAGGCCGTCCGTAGTACCCGCCCAGATGTTCCCGTCATGGTCTTCTTGCAATACATATCCTACCCGGTCTACAATCAGTGCATTGGCTTTATGGTAGTTGATGAAGCTCTCGTTCATCGGGTTGAAGCAACTGATACCTTTATAATGTCCCAGCCAGATTAGCCCTTCACTGTCGCAGAAGATGTAGTTTATCCAGTCGTTTGCCAGTTCGTTGCGCGTCAGGTCGCCTGTTTCGTCTTTGGATGACTCGTAGTGCTTCAGTTCTTTCGTTACCAGGTTATACTGGTAGAAGCCCGAACCGGAAGTTCCGATATAGAGGTTCTTATGCCGGTCTTCCGTGACGGAGAATATCTTTTCGTTGTCAATGGGCAGCGGATATTCACACTCACCCGTCTTGCGGTTCAGTTTAGCCAGTCCTTTGGTATAAGAGCCCAGCCAGAAGTCTCCGTTGGAATCTTCGTACATGCACATGATGGTGCCGGCAACCGACTGTGGCTGGCCGTCCGGGAAGTAGTGTCTCAGCCTTTTGCCGTTTGCATCCAGTTCGAATACGCCTTCATTGTCCGTGCCCACCCACAAGTGTTGGTGGCTGTCCTGATAAATGGCCATCACGCACCCTTGCCCGATGGGGTTATAGTAGATGGACTTGCTGCCATAATACTCGAACGGGTTTTCCTGTTTCGGTATCAATGCGATGCCTTTCTGGAACAAACCCATCCACAGATTCTTGTCGCGGTCTTGCAATATGGCGTGTATCTTTCCTTCCGAGAAATCGAGCGGTGCGGAGTTGATGCTATAATCTTCTATCTTCCCGGTCATCCGGTTGTAGGTCTTCAGCCCCTGGCCGTCGGTTCCTATCAGCAACCGGTCTTCTACCAACGTCAGGCAGTAGATGGATAAACTTTCCCTGTCTTCGTAGGGAACAGGTATGAACCGGTTCTGTTCGCGGTCGTAGCGGGACAATCCCTGTTTTTGTGTGCCGATAAAGAGATTTCCGTACTTGTCTTCGGCAATGGCGGAGATATAGTTGTCGTTTATCGCCGGATATTTAAAGACGCGCACTTCTTTCGTGGCAGGCAGGTAGCACATCAATCCCTGTCCTTCGGTGCCTATCCATATATTATAATGAGAATCTTCGTACAGATTGGACTGGAAATTGTTGTTCACCTGTCGCATGATTTCTTCGATGGACACGGCTTGCCGTTGTTCTTCATCAAGGCGGAAGATTCCTTGTCCGGAAGTTACAATCCATATTTCTCCGTTGTGCAGCTTCTGCATCTGTGTGATGTGGGGAAAGACTTGCTTTCCTGCACGCATCATCGGTATTTCGCAAAAAGTGTCCGTTTCCGGGTCGTACTTCATCAATCCGTCAATGCAGCCCACGAGCAGGTTCTGCTTGTTGTCTTCGAAAAGCGTGCGTACGTAGTTGTTCTTGATGGAAGTGGAGTCGCCGGCTATATGCCTGTATTTGGAGAAGCGGAATCCGTCGAAGCGGTTCAGCCCATATTCCGTGGCTATCCAGATGAATCCCCGCTCATCCTGGAATATCTGGTTGATGAGACTGCTGGACAGCTCATTGTCGGTAGAATAAAACTTTCCGGTTTGTGCCGCCACAGGCAGTGCCATGAGGTACAGGAATGTGAGTATAAAAAGGATATGATTACAGGATGTTTTCATCGCAATTATAAGTTTAAAGGTTAACAAAGGTAAGAAAAACTTTCGAAATGAATAAATAAGTGCCTGTTATGTAACACCAGGATATGATTTTGTAACATACAGGAAAGTGCTGTTACACCAGCATGTAACACCGGCTACATTTTTTTGTCTGTTATTCTTGCCATTCTATTACCTTTGCCACAAGCGAAACGGAAAGTTCAACCCTTTAAATCTAATAAATGAATAAAATGGAAACATGAAAATGAAAAGTATGTCTGCACATCTTTATTAAAGCATGATCTTGCAAAAATAAATGTTCGGTTTAGGTGGTTTAAAGGGCTCTGCTGCCTATTATCGGACATTAAAATATAAGAAACAGAGCCCACCTTAAATCAAATACCAGCATTGCAACAGATCCCTGCAATGCAACTATGGTAAAACATCGGATCGAGATTCAAACAACATGTGTATCAAAACTATTAAATCATGGCTCGCAAGCGCATTGTTCGTATTGTTTGCCAGTGGTGCCCCGGGGTTTGTAAGTGGAGATGGCAACATCGCCATAGCGCAAACACAGTACATCACGGGTACGGTTGTAGATGATTTTGGTGAACCGGTTATCGGCGCCAACATCCGCGTAAAAGGTACTACCCAGGGAACGATTACCGACATCGACGGTAAGTTCTCCTTGGATGTAACTCCAGGTCAAACCCTTGAAGTCAGCTTCGTGGGCTTTTCCACCCAGACGGTGGCGGCTGCTTCGGGTATGAAAATCATTCTTAAAGAAGACGCGCAGTCACTGGACGACGTAGTGGTTGTGGGCTATGGCGTACAGAAAAAGAAACTTGTCACCGGTGCTACGGTGCAGGTGAAAGGCGATGACATTCAGAAACTTTCCACCACCTCAGCATTGACTGCTATGCAGAGCCAGTCTCCCGGTGTCACCATTATGCAAAATAATGGTCAGGCAGGCGAAGGCTTCAAGGTGAACATCCGCGGTTTGGGTACTACGGGTAATTCGGACCCGTTGTACGTAATTGACGGTGTTGCCGGCGGTAACCTGAATGACTTGAACCCCGCCGATATAGAATCCATCGATGTGCTGAAAGATGCCGCTTCTGCAGCCATCTACGGTGCCCGCGCCGCCAACGGTGTAATTCTTGTTACCACCAAGCAGGGCAAGACAGGCAAGCTGCAAATATCCTACGACGGATACTACGGTCAACAGTACTTATATAAGGCTCCCGACGTTCTGAATGCTCAGGAATACATCTACAGCCGTCAGCTTCGCGAGTTCAACGGCGGTGCTGCTGTGCCCGAGTGGCAGGCAAAGCTCCCCGCAGCCATCTACGAAAGCCTTTTCGACGCGGACGGAAACGTGAAGAAGAACGGTTGGAAGGGAACGAACTGGATTGACGAGTCCTATCACAAAGGTGCTGTAACCCAGAACCACTCCGTCAACCTGGTAGGCGGTTCCGAAGTATCGAAGTTCTCCTTCGGCTTCTCCTACACCGGGCAAGACGGTATTTTGGGCGGTGAAAACCAGTCGCAATTCGGCCGCTACAACATCCGCCTGAATTCCTCGCATACCCTGCTCCGCTCCAAGAACAACTCCTATAATGTGATTACCATAGGCGAGAACGTGAACATCGGACATGGCAGCAGGACAGGTATCTCCCAAGGAAGCATGTATTGGAACAACGTACACGACTTGTTGAACGCCAACCCGCTGCTCCCCGTTCGCGATGCCAACGGAAACTACTACACCAATGCCGAAATGTCCGCCGACGGATGGACCCTGGGTGCTTCCATCAACCCGCTGGCGATTGCCAACACCACCAGTCAAGGATTGAACGAAAGTAACAACTGGAACGTGAACACCAGCGCCTACCTGGAAATACAGCCCATACGGAACTTGATTTACAAGTCACAGTTCAGCTACCGCTTTGGCAACAGTTCTTATCGTGCCATGACCAGAGTCCACAGCTCAGGTACAAACGTAGCCACTCAGGACAACGCTTCCCAATCGATGGATTCCTGGTCGAACATCTCATTCGAAAACACCTTGAGTTACAAACTTGGCATCGACAAGCACAATATCGACGTCGTAGTGGGTCAGACCATCGAACAAAACAAGTTCGGCGAACACCTGGAAGCCAATGGCAACAACCTGCTTTTCGGTGACAGTTGGGACCATGCATACCTGGACAATGCGCAAATCAAGAAACTGGCGGATGTCGGCGTAGGCGGTCATCCCGCAAACGACAGCTCCCTGGCTTCCTTCTTCGGACGTGTCAACTACAACTTCAACGAAAAATATATGTTGCAAGCCACAGTTCGCGCCGACGGTTCTTCAAACTTTGCCAGAGGCCACCGTTGGGGTATCTTCCCTTCCGCATCGGCAGGTTGGGTATTGACCAACGAAGCATTCATGGAATCTGTCAGAGGCTGGATGGACTTCCTCAAAATCCGTGCATCTTGGGGACAGAACGGTAACTGTAACATCCCCAACTTCCAATACCTGACACAAGTGGGATTCAACATTTCCGACGCCTACTTCTTCGGTAAGGGTAACCACGAAGAAGCCACCACCGGCGGTTCGTTCAATGTACTGGGCAACCCTGAACTGACTTGGGAAACTTCCGAGCAGTTGAACATCGGTATCGACGCCCGCTTCCTGGACAGCCGTTTGGGAGTGACCTTCGACTGGTATAAGAAAACCACAAAAGACTGGCTGGTGCGCGCTCCGATTTTGGGCGTATATGGTATCGGCGCTCCCTACATCAACGGTGGTGACGTGGAGAACAAGGGTATCGAACTCTCTCTCAGCTGGAACGACCAACTCAATAATGGTCTGCGCTACGGCATTACCGCCAATATGTCCCGCAACAAGAACGAAGTGACCAAACTGGCCAACGCCGAAGGCATCATCCACGGCCCCGGAGCCGTTTGGCACCAGCTCGAAGGCGAAGTATACCGTGCACAGGTAGGCCAGCCCATCGGTTTCTTCTACGGTTACGACACGAAAGGCGTGTTCCAGAACGGCGAACAGATTCGCCAGTTCTCCGAGAAGTACGAGGACAAAGTTCATGGTGGAAACGACAAGCTGAAACCGGGTGACCTCATTTTCCGCGACGTGACCGGTGACGGCGTAATCGATGACAACGACCGCACCATGATTGGCGACCCCCACCCCGATGTAACCATGGGTGTGAACATCAACCTCGCCTACAAGGGCTTCGACTTCTCTGTAACCGGTGCGGGAGCCTTCGGACAACAGATTCTCCGCACTTGGGCAAACCAGGACTTCCTCACGGAGAACCTTAATAAGAAGATTGTCTATGGTTCTTGGAAGGGCGAAGGCACCAGCAATAAGCTTCCTCTCTTCGATGGTTTCGACACTCCGAACTGGAAAAACATGTCGGCAGCCATGCTCGAAAACGGCGACTACTTCAAGATTCAGAACGTGACTATCGGTTACGACTTCAAGCGTCTGTGGAAGTCTTGTCCGCTCCAGCAACTCCGGGTTTATGTGGCAGCCAACAACCTTTACACCTTTACCGGCTACACCGGTATGGATCCGGAAATCGCTTCCAGCGGTGGAACGAGCGACTCTTGGGCAGCCGGTATAGATACGGGCGTTTATCCCTCACCCCGCACCTATTTGGTTGGTGTAAATCTTAAGTTCTAATCACCTTAATATATTAGTAATATGAAATTCAATAAATTATTCATACTCGGTATTGCATCCATGCTCACCTTTTCCGGTTGTGATGACTTCCTCGACTCGCAGGACTATACTGGTAAAAACAGTACCAACTTCCCGACAACGACCGATGATGTTAACAAAATGGTAGCTGCCGTTTACAAGTCAACCTTTTACGGTCCCTTTCAAGGCAACAATCTTGAACAGTATTTCTCAGTGGCAAACATCATGTCGGATGATATGTTTGGCGGTGCCGGACTCGGCGACCCCTGGTGGCAAGGACTTGACCATCTGATGTATGGCCAGACCAATCAAATGCAAGATTTGTGGACATATTCTTACGAGGCAATTGCCCGCGCCAACTCCGCTTTGTCCGTGGTAGACAACATTCCGGATGAAGAGACACGTAACCAGACTAAAGGGGAACTCCTTTTCATGCGCGCTTATAATTACTACAACCTGGTGTTGGCTTTCAACAATGTGCCAATCATTGAAAAAGCTCCGGAGACGGTGGAAGAAGCACAGACTGTCCCCGAACAGCGCGAGGGCAAGGAAGTCCTGAAACTGATTGCCGACGACCTCTATGAAGCCTGCGAATGTATGCCGAGCTACCCATACGACGGTTGGAGCAAACTGGCATTCGGTAAGGTGACCCGTTGGGCGGCCGAAACTCTGCTGGCTCGTGCCTTCCTTTTCTACACAGGCTTCTATGGCGAATCAGAGATGCCCAAGACAGAAGGTTCCATCAACAAGCAATATGTAGTTGAGAAGCTGGACGATTGCATCAAGAATTCCGGTCACGACCTTTTGCCTGACTACCGCTCACTTTGGGCCTATTCAAACAAATTCACTGCCGCAGATTACGACTTCGTAAATGATATGATTGATGCAGGTACCTGCTACGAGGAAGGTAACAAAGAGGTGATCCTTGCCATCAACTTCCAGTATCAACCGGCATGGTCCACCAATCTCCACCTGACCAACCAATATGGTCTGTTCTTCGGCATCCGCGCAGACAACAACAATGCGGACGATGAGCGTTACTATGAGGGCACAGCTACGTCCGTTTATCCATTCAGCACCGGCTGGGGCTGCGGTACCGTGGCAACAAACCTCGTGTCGGACTGGAAGAACATTGAACCTAGTGACCCACGCTTCGAAGCTTCCATCCTTGATATGAAAAACTTGGATCCCGGGACCTTCTCCGATGCGTGCGAACTTACCATGTATCACAACAAGAAGCTTCCTTCCATACGTTCGACGGGTGGTAAAAGGCTTTCATGGTCGCTCGACCAAATGGGTGCTGACCCGACTGAAACCGGTAACTACCAGGCTTCCAACTGTACGCCTCTTACCATCTACCGTTTTGCTGATGTGCTTCTGATGTACTCCGAGCTGACACAAGATGCCGCTACGCTGAACCGTGTACGCAGTCGTGCCGGTTTGCCCGCCGTGGCCTATAGCGACGAAGCCTTGCGCAACGAGCGCCGCTGGGAACTGGCATTCGAAGGAAGCCGTTGGGACGACTTGCGCCGTTGGGGCATTGCAGCTGATGCCCTTTCCAAGCAAGCAGGCCAGGTGATGTACAATTGCGGCAAGCCGACCACCATGCCCGACGCCGGTGGTGGTTACAGACAACGTTATAACGAAACTAAGGGTTTCTATCGCATTCCGAAGTCCCAAATCGACCTTTCGGGCGGCAAATACAAGCAAAACGCCGGATGGGAAGACGATACCAAGACTCAATTTGCAGGTTATTAATTCTTAATAGATAGATAATATGAAAAAGATAATGCTATCATTGGCAGCTGTATTGGCTTTAACATTCACCGCTTGTGACCCTGTTGAGGATTATACAAAGAATACAGCTTCCAATTATTCAGAAGAACAAATCGATGCCACCCTCGTACAGAATGGTGGCGACAACCTTGTAGAGGTGACTGTACACAGCAATGCCACCGCTCAAATATCGAACGGCAAGCAGACCTTCAAGGCCAACTTTGCCAAAGTGGTGATGCGCGAATTGGGCGAGAACTTCATCTACGTCAAGCTTTTCAACGCCAACGGCTCCACTGTCGAACGTCAGTATCCCGTCGAAGTTACCAACATGAAGTATGAGTTGCCGGTTCTTGAAACCATCATCTGGCAGGGCGAACAGTCTTGCGGCGGTTGGGACGGAGCCAGTCTCCGTTTCAGCGACTCCGAAGGTACGGGACTACCGACCTTGAGCGATGACACTTACGACTGGATGGTAGGCAAGACACTGAGCCTGGACATCTCTGCCGTGAATGGTGATGGTACGACCATCCGCGTGACAAACGGGCACTGGAGCAAAGACTATGTCGCCGACACCCCCGTCACCGCAGGTATGAAGTTCCAGTTTGAATTCACTCAGGAAATGTGCGACCAATGTAAGAAGGGCGGTGAAGGTAGAGACCTGTTGTTTGTAAGTAACAACGGCCTTACCATTACCAAGTTCTACTTCGAACTGTAACACAGCCCCCCTAAGAGAGGGAATTCCGGCTGAATAGAAACATGAATACTTGCCTTTTGCGCCGCCCCGCGGGGCGGTTGCAAAAGGCAAGTTATCTACACTGAGAGAGCCGGGCTTTGCCTGCTTTTGAACATAAATGTAATACCAGCAGTAACTTTTGTTACATACGCAAAAGATATGTAACGTCAGAATGTGACACAAGAAACATCTCGTATAGTCCTCTAATCCGTAATTGGCTACATTTGCATAGGATGAAAAACAATGTATAACCATATTAATCAATTTGTCTGATACCATGAATATAAGAACTTTTCTGTGCAGCCTGTTTCTTGGATTACTGTTGACGTGCAAACCTGCCATAGCAGCAGATACTTTTGTTTCTACGAACGAACAGGGATTCCTGTGGATACAACCGGATAAAGCCTATCCGATACTTACGGATAAGAATGAGTATAAAGGAGTACTTCGTGCCATTGACAACCTGCAAACCGATGCTCAGAAGGTGACCGGTGTCAGACCTGAAATAAAGTATGCGCGCGAAGGACTGACCAAGTGTCTTATCATAGGCTCCATTGAAGAGAATACATGGATTAAGGAGTTGATAAGCCAGGGGGCGATCGATGCAAATGAACTGAATGGCAAGAGAGAGAAATATATCATACAGACTGTAAAGTCTCCTTTTAAGGACAGCAGTATAGAAGAAGCTGTTGTGATTGCCGGTAGCGACAAGCGAGGCGCTATCTATGGCATCTACGAATTGTCTTCCCAGATGGGAGTATCTCCGTGGTACTACTGGGCAGATGTTCCCGTAGCAAAGCATAAAAGCATTTCAATCCTTCCGGGTGTTTACACGGATGGAGAACCTGCCGTGGAACTTCGCGGTATCTTCCTGAATGACGAGTGGCCGTCGCTGGGCAACTGGGCACAGGAGACCTTCGGGGGCTTCAACAGCCGTTTCTATGAAACCGTATTCGAACTGGTGCTCCGCCTGAAAGGAAACTTCATGTGGCCTGCCATGTGGAACAGCGCTTTCTACGACGATGATGCGCAAAACGGAATACTGGCGGATGAAATGGGTATCGTAATGGGAACTTCCCACCACGAACCGATGGGATTGGCCCAGCAAGACTGGAAACGCCGCGGGACGGGTGCCTGGGATTATACTAAGAACGGTGCCGTACTCCGCGATTTCTGGACGAAAGGTATGGAACGCTGCAAGGACTGGGAGAAAATAATCACCGTCGGTATGCGTGGCGATGGCGACGAGCCGATGAGCGAGAATGCCAATATCTCCCTGTTGCAGAACATCGTCAAAGACCAACGCAAGATTATTACTAAAGTCACCGGTAAGAAGGCTTCCGAAACCCCGCAAGTATGGGCACTCTATAAAGAGGTGCAGGACTATTACGACAAAGGGATGCGCGTTCCTGACGACGTTACCTTATTACTCTGTGACGACAATTGGGGCAATGTACGCAAACTGCCTTCACTTTCGGCAAAACCACGCAAGGGCGGTTACGGTATGTATTACCACTTCGATTATGTGGGTGGTCCCCGTAACTCCAAATGGGTCAACATATCCCAGGTACAACGGGTATGGGAACAGATGAACCTGACTTACGAATACGGTGTCAAGAAACTGTGGATAGTCAACGTAGGCGACCTGAAGCCGATGGAATACCCCATTACCTTCTTCCTTGATATGGCATGGAATCCGAAACGCTTTAATGAAAACAACCTGTTACAACATACGGTAGACTTCTGCGCGCAGCAGTTCGGCCCCGAACATGCCCGGGAAGCAGCCTGCCTCATCAATACCTATACGAAGTACAACCGCAGAGTCACTCCGGAGATGCTGGATGCTGACACCTATAGCCTGGAAAATTACAACGAGTGGCAACGGGTGAAAGACGACTATGTCGCTTTGAGCTTGGATGCTTTGAAGCTGTATTACCTGATGCCCGAAGCCTGTCGCGATGCTTACGACCAACTGGTACTCTTCCCTATACAAGCTTGTGCCAACCTGTACGAAATGTATTACGCAGTCGCCAGGAACCACCAACTGGCAGCCCAGGGAAATCCTGAAGCCAACGAATGGGCACAGAAAGCAAAGGAATGTTACGAACGCGATTCCATACTGACTTATCAGTACCACCATGTAATGAGCAACGGCAAGTGGAACCATATCATGGACCAGACGCACATTGGATATAAGATTTGGCAGCAGCCTGAGCACCAGGTGATGCCTGCTGTTAAGGAAGTAGCCGTACCGGCAAAGAGACCTGCCGTATTTACAGAAAAAGACGGATACATATCCATCGAAGCCGAACACTACACCCGTCATTCAGAGGGCGGTAATGCCCACTGGATTGTCATCCCCGACATGGGACACACCTTGTCTGCCATTACTACGATGCCTTGCACCGAACAGCCCGACGAGAATCTGTATGTAGAGTACGACCTCGACGTTGCCACTGCCGGAGAGGCCAAAGTGATTGTCCGCCTTTCGCCTACGCTTAATTTCAATGATAAAGGACTCCGGTATGCTATCAGCATCGATGGAGAAGACGAGAAAGTGATTAACTTCAACGGACATTATAACGGCGAACTGGGCTTGTGGCAGAAAGACCACATGATTAACAGTTCGACTACCTGTACCTTTAAGCAAGCGGGAAAACACAGATTGCGTTTCCGTGCCTTGGACCCGGGTGTTGTCTTGCAGAAGATTATGATAGACTTCGGCGGATTGAAACCCTCTTATCTGGGGGCACCGGAGAGCAAGTAAATGTTTAATAAATAATATTATGAAGAGGCTGATTTTATTGCTTATACTATGTAGCTTGGCTGCGAAATATACCTTCGCCCAAAGAAGTTCTTTGCAGAAGCAAGGTACGGCTACCCAACTTGTCGTAGACGGCAAGCCCTTCCTTATATTAGGCGGCGAATTGGGCAATTCGTCCGCTGCCTGTGTGCAGGACATTGAACGCATCTTCCCGAAGTTGCAACGAATGGGTCTGAACACCGTACTTGTACCGGCTTATTGGGATTTGATTGAGCCGGCAGAGGGAAGCTTCGACTTCACTCTGACCGACAAAGTGCTGCAACAGGCACGTGAGAACGATTTGAAAGTGATATTCCTGTGGTTCGGTGTCTGGAAGAACTCTATGAGTTGCTATGCCCCCTTATGGTTCAAAGAAAATTACAAGAAGTATCCGCGTGCATACACCCAAAGCGGTAAGCCGCTCGAAATAGCCAGCGCATTCTCTGAAGCCGTATTCGAAGCCGACAACCGTGCGTTCTCCAAATGGATGCAGCACATCGCAGCTGCCGACAAAGAGGAAGGCACCGTAATCATGATACAGATAGAGAACGAAATCGGTATGCTGGAAAATGCACGCGACTATTCGCGCGAGGCGAACAAGGCATTCAACGCCCCCGTACCTGCCGGGCTCATGGACTATCTGCAAGCCAATAAGAAGACTCTCCATCCGCAAATGCTGGAGAAATGGGGAAGTCAGGGCTATAAGAAGCAAGGCAACTGGCAGGAAGTATTCGGTGCAGACCTGTATACCGATGAAATATTTATGGCGTGGCACTATGCCAAGTTTGTAGAACGGCTGGCACAGACCGCCCGTTCCATCTATAATGTTCCGCTATATGTCAATGCTGCCATGAACAGCCGGGGACGCAAGCCGGGAGAATATCCTTCGGCAGGTCCGTTGGCACATTTAATCGATGTATGGCATTGCGCAGCACCCGGTATCGACATCCTTGCTCCCGACTTGTACGACAATGGCTTCGCCGACTGGGTGGCAAAATACAAACTGCACAACAACCCGTTGTTCATTCCTGAAATCCGCCTGTCGGACAATGACGGGGTCAGAGCCTTCTACATCTTCGGCGAGCACGATGCCCTTGGCATAAGTCCTTTCTCCATAGAAGACGGTTCCGATGCTGCCAACGCTCCTTTGGTGCAAAGTTATGCCAGGTTGAAGGAACTGATGCCCTTGATTACCAAGTATCAGGGTAAGGGAGCGATGAAAGGTTTGCTTTTCGACCAGGAGAACAAGGAGCGTATTATTATAGATGAGGACCTGACCATTACCTGCCGTCACAACTTCACCCTGCCTTGGGATCCGCGTGCTACGAACGGCAGTGTATGGCCCGAAGGTGGCGGAATCCTGTTGAAACTTGCCAGGAACGAGTACATCGTGGCAGGTAGCGGCCTTGTCGTAGAATTTGCCAAGACCACCGAAAAGAAGGCTGCCGAGGCAAAGGCATTAGGCGAAGACGGTTTTGCACAAAAAGGTGACGGAACGGATAAGGCAAAGAGCGATCGGATGAAATGGCAGGGAGCACGCTGCGGCATCGGCTCTGTCGATGAAGTACAGGTGCTGGCAGACGAAAGTCTCGGCTATGTGCGCCGGCTGAATGGCGATCAGGATCATCAGGGACGCCATGTGCGTATCTCTGTGGGAGAGTTCAGCATTCTGCACGTGAAATTGTATGAGTATAAATAATAGACTTCTTGATAAAGAACTAAAAATATAATGGAGATATAAAAGATGGATAGTTTGTTTTTTGTTAGGTTAAGATTAGGATTAGCAGCGTTACTTTGCCTTTGCGCCACTTCGATGGTGGAAGCAAAGGTAAAGTTACCTGCTTTGGTCTCGGACGGAATGGTGTTGCAACGCGAGCAGCCCGTCAAGGTATGGGGTACGGCGGATGCCGGAGAAAACATACAGGTAAAGTTCCTGAAAAGGACCTACACCACTACCGCCTATAAGGACGGACGGTGGAGCATCACCCTGCCCGCCATGAAACCGGGCGGACCTTATATGCTGCAAGTAAACGACCTCGAAGTGAAAGACATCCTGGTGGGAGACGTATGGCTGTGCACCGGGCAATCGAACATGGAGTTGCCCGTAGGTCGGGTGACGGATATGTTCAAGGACGAGATTGCCGCTTACGAGAATCCCAATATACGGCAATTCAGTGTACCCAATATCTTCGATTTCCATGCGCCGCAGGAGAACTTGCCGGAACACATTGCCTGGAAACCGCTGACCCGGGAGAATGTAATGGGCTTCTCCGCCCTGGCTTATTTCACAGCCAAGGCACAGTATGAAAAGAACGGTGTACCCGTAGGACTTGTCAAGTCCGCCTGGGGCGGGACTCCCGTTGAGTCTTGGATCAGCGAGGAAGGACTGAAGGAATTCCCGATGTACATCAACGATAAGCGTCAATATGAAGACGATAACTACTTGAAGAGCGTTCAGCAGACAGCTGCTGGAACGGCATCCTGTATAGCGGTGATGCGGGGCTTCACGAAGCCACGCCCTGGTATGCCGCCGACTATAACGACAAGGACTGGAAGACGGTGAACCTGCTTTCCCGCGAATGGGCTACCAACGGCATGAGACCGATAAACGGTTCGCACTGGTTCCGCAAGGATGTGGAAGTGCCGCAAAGCTGGGCGGGCAAAGAAGCCGTTATCCGTATGGGGTGCATCGTCAATGCCGATTCTGTTTATGTGAACGGAACTTTTGTAGGAACCGTGTCCTACCAGTATCCGCCCCGCATCTATACCATCCCCGCAGGCGTGCTGAAAGCCGGAAAGAACAATGTGACCGTACGCCTCATCAGCAACGGCGGTTATCCGGAGTTTGTGCCGGAGAAACCTTATAAGATTATCTGTGGTAACGAAGAGGTGAGCCTGGAAGGCGACTGGAAATACCGGCTGGGTAACCCGATGCCCCCGGCCCCCGGTTCCATATCCTTCTTCTACAAGCCCGTCTGCCTGTACAACGCCATGATTGCCCCGTTGCAGAACTACGCTGTGAGCGGTGTCATCTGGTATCAGGGTGAAGCGAACGTAGGTCGCCGCAACGAGTACGCCGCATTGCTGACCGCGATGATTGCCGACTGGCGCCGTACGTTCCGTCAGCCCGACCTGCCTTTCTTCATCGTCGAGCTTGCCGACTTCCTGTCCCAAGACGACGTCTACGGCCGTAAGGCATGGGCGGAGATGCGCCAGGAACAGGCACGTGCAGCAGATATGAACCACAACGCCTGGCTCATCCACAACAGCGACCTGGGCGAATGGAACGACATTCACCCGCTGGATAAGAAAACGTTGGGTGCGCGCGTCTCCGATGCGATTGAGAAATATGCTGCTGGAAAGAAATAACTAACAATTGAAATAAGCTACTATGAACTCACTGAGTCAAAAAGTGTCTATGGCCGAGAAGATAGGCTATAGCTTGGGAGACTGTTCTGCGAACCTGGTGTTCCAGATGATGATGATTTATCAAACTAAGTTCTATACCGACGTGTTCGGTCTGGAAGGTGCCGTTGCAGGCTCCGTCATGCTGATAGCCCGCATTGTCGATGCTTTCGTCGACCCTACCGTAGGCATCCTGTCCGACCGTACCCGGACGAAATGGGGCAAATACCGCCCGTGGGTGCTATGGACGGCCCTACCGTTTATGGTGTTCTATATCTTGGCGTTCTACAATCCCGGCATTGAGGACAAGGCGATGGTAGCGCTGTATGCCACCATCTCTTACACCCTGCTGATGACGTTGTATTCCTTTAATAATACGCCCTATTCGTCATTGGGCGGCGTCATGTCGAGCGACATCAAGGAACGCACCAGCATCACCAGCATCCGCTTTGTGGCGGCTACGGTGGCACAGTTCGTTGTCCAGGGCCTGACGCTTCCGCTGGTAAGCAAGTTTGCCGGTCCCGATGGCGACAAGGGGCATGGCTGGCTATGTACCATCTCCCTGTTTGCCCTCATCGGCTTCGTATTCCTGGTCATCACCTTCTTCTCCAGCCGCGAGCGCATCACGCCGCCCACGAGCCAGAAGACGGATACCCGGAAAGACATCAAGGATGTGTTCAAGAATATCCCCTGGCGGGCTATGTTCATACTGACCATCTTCCTTTTCACCACGCTTGCCATGTGGGGAAGCGCCATGAACTATTACTTTGAGAACTATGTAGATGCGGGGGCGCTCTATGCCTTCCTCGACAAGATAGGGTTGGTGGCTACGGAAGCCGGCAGCGGAGTGGGCTATACGATACTGAACGCTTTCGGACTGATTGTCAGCAGTCCCGACAAGGCATACGAAGTAGGCTTCGGTGTATTCAACATGTTGGGAGCTATCGTACAGTTCTTCGGCGTAATCTTCCTCTCCGGCTTCCTTGCCAACCGCTACGGAAAGAAATCGGTATTTATCGTCTGCCTGGCGCTGACGGCTGTGTTCACCGCCTTTTTCTACTTCCCCAATGAGACGGATGTAGAGACGATGTTCGTGCTGAACTTCCTGAAGAGCCTCGCCTATGCACCGACCGTTCCGTTGCTTTGGGCCATGATTGCTGATGTGGCCGACCATTCGGAATACGTCAACCACCGCCGTGCCACGGGCTTCGTCTTTGCCGGTGTGGTCTTTGCACTGAAAGCCGGTCTGGGCATCGGTGGCGCCATTCTCGGCTTCCTGCTTTCCGGCTTCGGCTATGTATCGGGCGCAGGGGTGGCACAGAGCGAATCGGCTATCCGCGGCATTGTGCTCTCGTCCAGCATCATTCCGGCAGTGACGTTCTTTGTTGGAGTCGTCGCGCTGTGGTTCTATCCTATAACGAAGAAGTACAACGAGCAGATGCAGGCGGAATTGACCGAGCGCAGAAGTAAGGCGGATTATTAAATTAGTAAACATATAAAAAGAAGATAGAATGAAACTGAATCACATCCTTATCTCCCTCTGTACCGCCGCAGCACTGTCTGCCTGCGGACAGGGAAAACAAGCCGGCATCGTTGCCGAGCCGTCATTGAAAGATGCCTTTGGCGACAAGTTCCACATCGGCGTTGCCCTTAACTCCGAGCAGGCTGCCGGGCGGGACACCGCTGCGGTGCGTGTTGTCCGCCAGCACTTCAACGCTGTTGTGGCAGAGAACTGCATGAAGAGCGAAGTAATACACCCCGAAGAAGACCGCTACGACTTCACGCTGGCGGACGAGTTCGTCAACTTCGGTGAAGAGAACAACCTCTGGATTACCGGGCATTGCCTGATATGGCATTCACAGTTGTCCCGCTGGTTCTGCGTAGACGATAAAGGGAACAATGTATCGCCCGAGGTGCTGAAGCAGCGGATGAAAGACCACATCACCACCATTGTCACCCGCTATAAAGGCCGCATCAAGGGCTGGGACGTGGTGAACGAAGCCATCGAGGACGACGGAAGCTACCGCAAGAGCAAGTTCTACGAGATACTGGGCGAAGAGTACATCCCGCTCGCCTTCCAGTATGCCCATGAGGCGGACCCGGATGCCGAGCTGTACTACAACGACTACAGCATGCACCAAACCGGACGCCGCGATGCCGTAGTGCGCCTGGTCAACTCGTTGAAAGAACGGGGGCTGCGCATCGACGCCGTAGGTATGCAGGGGCATATCGGTATGGACTATCCTTCCATCGAAGTGTTTGAGCAAAGTCTCCTTGCCTTTGCATCGACCGGTGCCAAGGTGATGATAACCGAATGGGACATGAGCGCCCTGCCTTCCGTCAGCCAGAGTGCCAACGTGGCGGACGTGGCTGCCTACGCAAAGGAACTGAATCCCTATCCCGAAGCCTTGCCCGACTCTGTATCCCGGAAGTGGAACGCACGGATGAAGGACTTCTTCGAACTCTTTCTCCGCCACTCCGACGTCGTAACGCGCGTCACCGCCTGGGGCGTCAGCGACGGCGGTTCCTGGAAGAACAACTTCCCTGTGCGCGGGCGTCACGAATATCCCTTGCTCTTCGACCGCAATTACGAGCCCAAGCCTTTTGTGCGCGAACTCATTGCACCGAAGACAGCCCTGTTCGACGATTTCGTTTACTCGGTAGAGGGGGATGAACCGGCAGCGGCAAGTGCAAGCGCGGTATCCAACCCCATCCTTCCCGGTTGTTATCCCGACCCCAGCATCTGCCGGGTAGGGGATGACTACTACCTGGTCAACTCTTCTTTTGCCTTCTATCCCGGCATACCTATCTGGCACAGTACCAATCTCAAGGATTGGGAGCAACTGGGCTATGTATTGAACCGCCCGTCCCAACTGCAGTTGGGCGACGGGCTGCGTATCAGTGGCGGCATCTATGCACCGGACATAACCTACAACCCGCATAATAAACTTTTTTATCTGATTACCACCGCAGTTGACTGTGGTGGTAATTTCTTCGTTACGACCGATGATCCCAAGAAAGGAAATTGGAGCGACCCCGTCTTCCTGCCCGAAGTAGGCGGCATCGACCCCAGCTTCCTGTTCGACGAGGACGGTAAAGCCTATATCGTGAACAACGACGCCCCCGCCGGCAAGCCCGAATACGACGGACACCGTGCCATCTGGATGCGCGAGTTCGACTGGCAGAACAACCGCGTCGCAGGTCCGCAGCGGGTGATTATTGACGGTGGTGTGGACAAGTCCCAGCATCCCGTCTGGATAGAAGGCCCGCACCTCTACCACATCGACGGCACTTACTACCTGATGGCTGCCGAGGGCGGCACAAGCGTGCATCACAGCGAAGTCATCTTCTCTTCGCAGGCTCCTTTCGGCCCGTTCAAACCCTGCAAGGTCAATCCGATACTGACGCAGCGCGACCTGCCTGCCGACCGTCCGAACCCCGTGACTTGTACCGGACATGCCGACCTCGTGCAGACGCCCCAGGGAGACTGGTATGCCATCTTCCTCGGCGTGCGCCCTTACAGCGGCGAGCACGATGTGATGGGACGCGAAACCTTCCTGCTGCCCGTGAACTGGGAAGACGGACAGCCTATCATTCTGCCTGCCGGCGAGGCCATCAGCTACACCAACCGCCCGCTTGCTCCCACGCCCTTGTGGACGGCAAACGGACTGGCAGATGAGGCCTTCTTCGTCCGCACTCCGCAAAGCAGCGCTTTCTATGCAATAGACAAGGACGGACAACTGGAACTGACCGCCCGCAGCACCCGCCTCTGCGACCGCAAGAAGCCCGCCGCCATTGGCCGTTGGATTACGAACTGGGAGTTTGACGCACAGACAGCCCTCGACTTTGTTCCCGCCTCTGCCGAGGATTTTGCCGGTCTCCTTCTTTTCAAGGACGACACCACCAATGTCTGCTTCGGCAAGACGCTCAATGAGCAGGGCAACCCGTGCCTGAAACTCGTGGCTTGCAGCCAGGGAAAGACCGTCAATGAAGCAGTTATCCCCTTGCAGCAGTCGGATGCCGGTAAGAAGGTTTATCTGAAAGTATCTGGCAATAATCCGCAAGTTACCGGCAAGGGCAGTGTAAGCTACACCTTCAGCTACTCCTTCGCCCCGAAGAAGGGCTGGGTAGAAGCCGGTACATCCGTTTCCGCCGATTTGCTCAGCACGAAGACTGCCGGTGGATTCACGGGAACGATGGTGGGTATCTATGCAACAGGAGATTATAGTTTGAACTAAACTTCTATTTATTAACTTTGTACCAACAATCAGAACTAAATAACAGCATTATGAAAAAAGAAAAGAGATACTTAGTACCCAATGATTATATGGCCGACCCTGCCGTACACGTATTCAACGGCCGCGTCTACATCTACCCCAGCCACGACTGGGAGAGTGGCATCGAAGAGAACGACAACGGCGACCACTTCGACATGAAGGATTACCACGTCTTCTCTACCGACGACGTGATGCACGGCGACATCCGCGACCACGGCCTGGTGCTCCAAGTGGCGGACATCCCCTGGGCAGGCCGCCAGCTGTGGGACTGCGACGTAGCCGAGAAAGACGGGAAATACTACATGTACTTCCCCTTGAAGGACAAGACCGACATTTTCCGCATCGGCGTTGCCGTCGCCGACAGCCCCGAAGGCCCTTTCATCCCCCAGCCCGACCCGATACGCGGCAGTTACAGCATCGACCCCGCCATCCTGAACGACGGAGACGGATGCTACTACATGTACTTCGGCGGCCTGTGGGGCGGACAGCTGCAACGCTACCGCGATAACCGCGCCCTGGAGAGCGCCGCCTTTCCCGCCGACAACGAAACAGCCATCCCGGCACGCGTCGTCCGCCTCAGTGACGATATGCTGCAATTTGCCGAAGAGCCCCGTCCCGTAGTCATCCTGGACGAAGACGGCACGCCCCTGACCGCCGGCGACAGCCACCGCCGCTTCTTCGAGGCAAGCTGGATGCACAAGTACAACGGGAAATACTACTTCTCTTACTCCACCGGCGACACCCATCGCCTCTGCTATGCCACGGGCGACAATCCTTACGGGCCTTTCACCTACCAGGGAGTCATCCTGACGCCGGTCGTGGGCTGGACTACCCACCACGCCATCGCAGAATACCAAGGAAAATGGTACCTGTTCCATCACGACAGCCAGCCTTCCGGCGGACGCACCTGGTTGCGCAGCCTGAAAGTATGCGAACTGGAATACGATGCCGACGGACGTATCATCACTATTGAAGGAGAGGACTAAGCCTTATGGAAAATGTAAAAATAGGAATTATCGGTGCCGGCTGGATAGCCGAGCAAATGGCCATTACCCTGCGGGGTATGACCGGTGTGGAAGCCTACGCCATCGCTTCCCGCAGCATGCAGAATGCCCGTGAGTTTGCCCAGCGCTGGGGCTTTGCCCGCGCCTACGGCTCATACGAAGAGATGCTCGACGACGAGCAAGTGCAGTTGGTGTACATCGCCACGCCCCATTCCCATCACCTGGAGCATGCCCGCATGAGCCTGCTCCGGGGCAAGCCGGTGCTTTGCGAAAAGGCATTCACCGCCAATGCCCGCCAGGCGGAAGAACTCTTGAACCTGGCGCACGAAAAGAACCTATTCATCACCGAAGCCATCTGGACGCGCTATATGCCGCTGTCCCAGACCATCAACAAGCTTATTGCCGACGGCGCCATCGGCACGCCCATGACCCTGTCCGCCAACTTGGGCTATCCCATCGGCAACCGTGAGCGGCTGATGCAACCGGCACTCGCCGGCGGTGCGCTCCTCGACCTGGGCGTCTACGCGCTGAACTTCGCCTCTATGGTCTTCGGCACGCAGATAGAGAAGATTACCTCGACCTGCGTCAAGACCGCCACCGGCGTGGATGCGCAGAACAGCATCACCCTGACCTTCGACGACGGCCGGATGGCAGTGCTGCACAGCACCATGCTCAGCATGACCGACCGCCAGGGCATCGTCTCCGGCGACCGCGGCCACCTGATTGTGGAGAACATCAACAACCCGCAACGGGTAACGGTGGTGACGGAAGACTACCGGACCGTTGCCGTCTACGACTGCCCGCCGCAAATCACCGGATACGAATACCAGGTCTATGCTTCCGTCGAAGCGCTGAAGAACGGCTGGCTCGAATCCCCTTACATGCCCCACGCCGAGACCCTGCGCATCATGCGCCTTATGGACGGCCTGCGCCGGGAGTGGGGGATACGTTATCCTTTTGAGGACCGATAACACCCGGTCCGAGGACCGATAACACCCGATTTGAATACTCATAAACCCGATGAAGATGAAGAAACTCGTTCTCTTGCTCCTTGCCCTGTGCCTCTTGCATCCCGCTCTGGCCGAAGACGGCAGCCGCCTGTGGCTCCGCCATTCCCTGGACGCCGATGCCACCGTAACCTGCAACCGCCAGTCGCCCGTACTCGACGTCGCCCGTGCCCAGCTGCAGCAGGGCTGGAAGGGTGCGCCCGTAACCCTGAACCTGCAACGCGGCAAAGACTCGCGTGCCCTGGGCCCGGAAGGCTACACCATCCGCACCGACGGGCAAGGCCGTCCCACCATCACCTCTGCCGGCGACCGCGGACTGCTCTACGGAACCTTCCACCTGCTGCGCCTGCAAGATACCGGTGCCGACCTCTCGAAACTTGATATTAAAGAACACCCCGCCTACGACCTGCGCATCCTCAACCACTGGGACAACCTGGACCGCAGCGTGGAGCGCGGCTATGCCGGGCAGTCCTTGTGGGACTGGGACGCCCTGCCCGCCACCCTCTCTCCCCGCTATGCCGACTATGCCCGTGCCAACGCATCCATCGGCATCAACGGCACGGTGGTGAACAACGTCAATGCTTCTTCACAAATTCTCTCTGACGAATACCTGCAGAAGGTGCGGGCGCTGGCGGACGTTTTCCGTCCTTACGGCATCCGCACCTATCTCTCCATCAACTTCGCCTCGCCCATGCAGCTGGGCGGACTGCCCACGGCGGACCCGCTGGACAAGGACGTCATCGCCTGGTGGAAGAAGCGGATCAAAGAAATCTACCGCCTCATCCCCGACTTCGGCGGCTTTCTGGTGAAAGCCAATTCCGAAGGTCAGCCCGGCCCCTGCGACTTCGGCCGCACCCACGCTGAGGGCGCCAATATGCTGGCGGACGCGTTGAAGCCCTACCGGGGCATCGTCATGTGGCGTGCCTTCGTCTACAGTCCCACCGATGCCGACCGCGCCAAGCAGGCATACCTGGAATTCCAGCCGCTGGACGGACAGTTCCGCGACAACGTCATCATACAGATAAAGAACGGTCCCGTGGACTTCCAGCCGCGCGAACCCTACAGCCCGCTTTTCGGCGCCATGCCCCGTACGGCACAGATGGTAGAGTTCCAAATCACGCAAGAGTACCTCGGCTTCTCCAACCACCTTGCCTTCCTGGCTCCCATGTGGAAGGAGTTCTTCGGCTTCGTGCCCCCCGCCGGGCTGAAGGCGATGGCAGGCGTTGCCAATATCGGCACCGATACCAACTGGTGCGGACATCACTTTGCACAATCCAACTGGTATGCCTTCGGCCGCCTGGCATGGAATCCGTCCCTCTCTTCCGAAGAGATAGCGGATGAATGGCTGAAGCAGACTTTCGGGACTTCGCTTCCCGAGTTGAAGCAGATGATGGTAGACAGCCGCGAAGCCGTGGTAGACTACATGATGCCCCTCGGCCTGCACCATATCTTTGCCTGGGGACACCACTACGGCCCCGAACCCTGGTGCGACATCCCCGGTGCGCGTCCCGACTGGATGCCCTCTTACTATCATCGGGCGGACAAGGCAGGCATCGGCTTCGACCGCACCCACACGGGCAGCAACGGCACGGCGCAATATCCCGATGCCCTCTGCCGCCTCTACGACGACATCTCCACCTGCCCCGACGCCTATCTCCTATGGTTCCACCACGCCCCCTGGCAGCACAAGCTGAAGAACGGGCGCACCCTTTGGGACGAACTCTGCTATCGCTACGACCACGGCGTGCAGCAAGTGCGCCGCTTCCAGCAGATATGGGATCAGGCGGGACCCTACATCGACGCCGAGCGCTTCCGGGCGGTACAGTCCCGCCTCAAGATACAAGCCCGCGATGCCGTATGGTGGAAAGATGCCTGCCTGCTCTACTTCCAGGAGTTCTCCGGCCTGCCCATTCCTGCCGATATAGAGCGCCCCATCCATGAGTTGGACGACCTGAAGCAAGTAAAGCTCTCCATCCACAACCATGAGCGCCCTTCGGCGAAGATGCTGAACGAAAGAAGATAGTAAGTTGCCACCTTACCGAATGGTGAAAAGAAAAAAGGAGATAACCGCCGGTTATCTCCTTTTTTTGTGCTTAATCCAGTACAATCGGCTTATATTTAGGAACCAATGTC
>OGZX01001341.1_pt1 | contig 25272 bp, 18 predicted proteins | sample 1576881 | NCBI WGS metagenome assembly OGZX01 (sample SAMEA3541542, study PRJEB24748) | human gut metagenome | biome: human gut; feature: human-associated habitat; material: faeces | place: China | collected 2012
TGTACAAAGATAAAGGCGACGACGCTCTCCCCCACTCAGTTTATAGACATAACTATGCTGTGTCTCAGGCGTAAAGAGAAAATGTTGCAGAAACTGCGAAGCTGTCAGCTTCTTACCGTTACCAAGTTCTATGACTTCGGCAATGTCCTGCACAACATCAATCACTTTCATCTGTTCGTCAAACTGGAGCCCATCCTGCGAATAATATCCAAAACGAACGGTCTCACCTATATCTATCGTACCACTGTCCGGTTGTACCTGCCCCATCAGTATCTTGATAAAGGTGGACTTTCCGGTGCCGTTGTTGCCCACAATGCCCATCTTTTCGTAGCGGGAGAAGATGTAGGAGAAGTCGTCCAGTATCTTCAGGTCGCCAAAGGACTTGTAGAGGTGGTCTGCCTCGAATATCTTGCTGCCGATGTAGGATGCTTTGACATTGAGCTTCACGTTGTCGTTGTTGAAGCGCTGTTTGGCTACCTTTTCCAGTTCGTAGAAGGCGTCTTCGCGGTAGCGGGCTTTGTGGCCGCGGGCTTGCGGCATGCGGCGCATCCACTCCAGTTCGGTGCGGTAGAGGTTGTTGGCGCGTTCTATCTCCACGGTCTTGGCTTCGATGCGTTCCTGGCGCTTCTCCAGGTAGTAGCTGTAATTGCCTTTGTACTGATAGAGTTGCCGGTTGTCTATCTCGACGATTTCGGAACAGACGCGGTCGAGGAAGTAACGGTCGTGCGTCACCATCAGCAGGCTGAGGTTGGTGCGGCGCAGGTGTTCTTCGAGCCATTCCGTCATATCGAGGTCGAGGTGGTTGGTAGGCTCGTCGAGTATCAGCAGGTCAGGCTCGGTGATGAGGGTGTTGGCAAGTGCCACGCGTTTCAGTTGTCCGCCGGAGAGGTGCTTTACCAGTTGGTTGAAGTCGCGGATTTTGAGTTGCGAAAGGATTTGTTTCGCTTTCTGCTCATACTCCCAGGCTTTCTCGTGATCCATGCGGACAAGGATTTCATCCAACCCGGGATGTCCTTCCGTCTCCATGCAGCGCTCGTACTCTTTTATCAGCTCGACGGTGCTGTTGCCATGATGGAAGCAGGCTTCGAGCACGGTCAGTTCTTCGGGGTACTGCGGGTCTTGCTCCAGATAGCCTACACGCAGATCGCGGCGGAAGGAGATGGTGCCGGAGTCATAGCCTTCCTTGCCGGAAAGGATATTGAGCAACGTAGTCTTGCCGGTGCCGTTCTTGGCTATCAAGCCGACACGCTGCCCCTCGGACATGCCGAAAGAGAGATTCTCGAATAACACCAGGTCGCCGAAGGACTTGGTCAGGTTCTCTACCTGAAGGATGGAATTTACTGCTGCCAAAACTTAGTTAGTTGAGAGTTGATAATTGATAGTTGATAGTTAGAACAGGGTGTGGTAGGCTTCTACCAGGTTGCAGGGGTCGCCGGCTTTTACTTTGCTCCACACCAGCTTCATGGGGTCTATCCAGGTGCCGGTGGCGGTGTTCAGCAGTACGGGGGCTTCGCGGTTGCCGTCTATCAGCGTGCGCCACTCCATGCCGTCCACTTCGTTGGCGAAGATGACGCAAAGGACGATGCCGAATGCCAGCCAGGCTTCTTTCTTCTTAGGAGAGATGTCGCCCTTGTCTATAATCTGCTGCATATTGGGAAGGTCGTCTTCCGCACCCTGGAAGTCTTTTTTCAGCAAGTCCTTTACGGTAGCGTCCACCCATTCGTAGGCTTCGTTAATCTGGTAAATCTCCGAAAGGCGCACGGGAATGATTTCGGCGGGGTACTTCGTCCCTTCCTTGCGTATCTCCAATGAGGTGAGCACCTGCTCGGCTTCTGTCGCCGGTTCTCCCTTCTTCACCGTGAAGGAGCATTCAAAGGCTACTTCGTCGATGCCGGTAATCCAAAGGTGGGAAGTGTAGTACTCGCCATCTTCTTCGAACATCTCCTTGCTATATGCACACTCCAACTGCCCTACCCTGATGAGAGTAGCAGAAGGATTCTCTTTCAGCTCCTGCCGTATGGAGTCTTTGCCATACGTAGCGTTTCCTTTATAAGCCGAGATACGGAAATTACCCGTCCACTCACTGGGGTTATAGAAGAGAAAAGAGCCTTCCCCGTCTTCAAATTCGTTCCATTCCGCCGGATAAATCATGGAGAACCATGCTCCGGGAGCGATAAATTTCTTGCCTTGTTCCATAGTTTATTATCTGCTATTCCTCGCAAAAGTAACACTACCGCCGCTGATATGCAAACAAACGAAACAAAAACAGCCGATTCTCACGAACCGGCTGTTCCAATCATCATCTATGAATGAAGACCATGATAGCCTTCAATATCTTATTCAATCTAATGAAAGTCAAAATGAAAAACTCATTAAATCTTTAATTTCGTCTGCAAAGATAAGCAATGAAATAAATACAAACCTAAGATTTTAAGAATATTAATTTAACATTCTATAAAGTGGGGGATTTTATCGACGAAACAATAAAGGAACTTGTAGCATATATCGTCTCTCCTCTCTTGCTTAATCCTTCCACCACTACTCTGTATCTTCCGGGAATATCGGATGTATAGAAAGATAGTTTTTTCTTACTTCGTATCTCTTTATCTGCATTCGGATTCCAATATAAAGTGTGCCGAAAATCGGGATAACGGGAAACTTTCATCTCAGCGGAAGAATAATCGGGCATTACAAAAGCTACAGGCAATGCAGGGAAGTCATAAGTCAGCATCTGACGGTTATTATCCAATTGAATGCCTGACAGATTACCCTTATAAGTTGTGAACTGCACCATACATTCGTACAATTCCGGGCCGAACATGTATTTGCCACTATAAACATCAATCCGCCTCACAAATGCAGGATCGTACTTCAACATCTCTTCATGATCATAAATGGGCACTCCATCCAGCAGAACAAGGGTATTTCCCATATTATATTGATTGTTATCTTCTTTCAGCACTTTAATTCTACGCTTGCCATTTACAGTACGCACCGTTACCCTACGCACAAATTCCACAAATGTCTCTTCCAAAGTTTTAAAACGGGTATATTCATCTAAATCATAACTTAAATGAGGCCGATAAGGATAATAACTACCTACAGTATGGACATCCTCACGCCGGGCAGTAGTATCTCTATTCATTTCTTCGAGTTGCACCTGCAGGCTACGCTGTAACAAAGCATGCTGTTTGGGATATATCTTCAGAACGGGCAATTGTCGGGGCAAGGTTTTATCAAAAGGAGTCGTGAGCTCTATTTTATACATTCTCCCCGTAGTATTTCCCCGAGCAGAAAAAACCACATCCTGTTTGCCATAAACTTTCCCTGTATAGAAGTTTACCTGCTTATCCGGCATCACCTGGCCTTGAATATAGCGTACATCACGCCCCAACAATCCGATATCAGCTTTTATCTCTTCACCGGTTTTATCTGGCACCTCACCGGATATAATATGCCCTTCATATTCGGGAATCCATTCAGCAGAGAAATGAGCGACAGCACCCGGAAGCCTGTTCTTTTGCATGGCAGGAACCGTCAAGGAGTCCTCACGGAAAACAGATACAGCTAAATCTGCCAACCCTTCAGGTAACCCGTCTATTGACAGGTCAACTAAAGAGCGCAAACCATAAACCGACTGTAAAGACACTATGCGCAGATCCGACTGTACCTCCTTCTTATCTTGATAAACCGCCAATGAATCGAACAACTCATAACGGTCTTTTTCAGAAACCTGCAACGGATTAATCACCGCCAATTCTTTTTTAAAATAGGCTTCGTCGCCTTCATTGCGCATATATCGTGTGTAGCCTGTCAGTTGATAAGTTCCCGTAGGCATATCTTTGGGAAGATTCAAGGCGGTTGCTCCCTGGTTGCCTACCAAAGCGATTTTAGTCTGTAGCCAAGGCATTTCCGTATCTTTCAATTCCACATATCCCACTTTGCTCAATGCAGAAACGGTATCTTCCCGGGTTACTACACAGAATTTCAACCAGATAGTTTCACCCGCCAGATAGCAAGACTTATCAGTATGTACAAATACCCGTTCCCGATACTCCTCCTGCGCCTGCACAGCACAAATAAGAAATGTAAGCAGCAAATATATATTCAGTCGTTTCATAACACCTCTTCTTATTTTATCCAATCATCCGGCTTAATGCCGTCTCCACCATTCACCTCACAACTTATGCATCCGGCTTCAATCCATGCACCCATGCCATCAGGCCAGGGTAAATACCCCATCCGAATCAAGTCCAAATCACTATATCCCATATCCTTAATAATTTCAGGAGCTATGATAGAACAAAACTCATCGATTTCCGGGCGTACAATATCGTTCGATGCAATATATAGAGTTGCTGTAGAAACATTACCCATAACCTCCACGAAACCTATCGCTTTCTTTCCAGGGCTTGATATACAAGTAATATTCCCTTTTACCTCCGACGGTTGCGGAGTAAACAGTCCCCCCATTTCAGACGACAGTTTCTTCACCATCCTACGATATTCATAAGCCTCTTTGCTTATCAGCCTTTGAGTAACTTTCACACGGTACAGACTTAAGAACTTACGGTCATAAGCTGCTATATTATACATGGGATAATTCCGGACTTCACCATTCTGGAAACTCGCAGAAGAAACAAATACTTGGTCACGTATAGCATCGTGTCCCCAGCAGTCTTTAAGCAATCCTCTATTTATCACCCAATCTTCCTGAAATGACCAGATATAATAATTAACCTCCCCCCCAGCAGTAGTAGAAACACAGATGCTCACATCCCCCTCTTCTACAGGCTGTTGCCAGGTCAATTTTTCAATCACCTGAGTATAAAGAGGTTTGCTCAATGCAGAACGGTAAACCTCTCCCTCAACTGTTATTTCCAAGCCATAAGCCACCTCCGGATTTAAAGTACCTACCTTCAACGAAAACCGTCCTCTACCCGGAAAACGTGTTGCCTCTATCCTGCTTCCATCGCTTCCCACCATAGCCACCTCAGCTTTTACTTCCTGCACATCTTCCGGTCCCCAATGAGAAGAAGAAGAGCTTGAGCCACCCGGTATTTCTGTAGAAGGCATTTCCGATAAAGAGGACGAATAAGACAGATTTATCTCGACCGTAGAATCAGAACAGATATTTCCGCTTACCACCAACAAATTTTCATCTTCCGAAGGCAAGTTTGCATTAAACTCCGATACACAACCTGCCATACACAGAAAACTAATGATGAATATATACTTCAGAATTTTCATAGCAGTTAGAATTTTATGTTATATGTAATGAAAGGAACCGGAATGCCGAATATTGACATCTTATATCCCTTCACCTGACCATCTTCTGAGACATAATAAATGGAGTAGACATTCTTGCGTCCGGTCACATTATAAACTCCTATTGAAATTGAGCTATGCGTCAACAGCGTCAATTTATGGCTTGGTTCTATATTAAACGATACATCCATACGGAAATAATCAGGAATGCGATAAGAATTCCTATCTGTATAATATACCTTATTGGCATGAGTTTCCGTATCATAGTATTGTCCGGCAGGAATCGTTGTCGGTCGCCCAGTACTATAATCTACATTCAGCGACATACTGTACCGCTTTGTGAACTTATAGTTGCCTACAAACTTGATGTCATGGGGCTTGTCGTACTCCGTCGGATACCAATCACCGTCATTTACCGGCTTGACGATCCGGGCATCATTCTGCTGTAAGAATGTGCGGGCATAAGTATAACTAAGCCATCCGTTCAGCCTGCCGGTCTGCTTCTTTATTTGCATTTCAATACCATACGCCTTGCCTTCCGTGGGCACGACATCCGTTTCTATATGATGGTTCATTATCAACTGTGCACCTCCCTTATAGTCCAGATAATTCTTCATTTGTTTCCAGTATCCCTCCAAAGAATATTCCCACATTCCTGTTGGGGAAGTGAGATACCATCCTACAGCTGCTTGCCAGCCTTCTTGCGGTTTCACATTGACATCACTCAACTTCCACGTATCTGTGGGCGACATAATAACCGTATTAGATAATTTATGGATGTACTGCCTCATAGAGTTGAAACCGGCTTTGAATGACAAGTAATCATTAAAAGCATATCGTGCAGACACACGAAATTCCGGTCCATGATAAGTTTGATATACCTTTCCACCGCTTACACTAACTGTATCTACTGCTGTCGCTTCCGAAGGCAACTCTCCGCTCAAGTAGCTATGGTAGTTCTTGGGGCCCATCGCCTGATAGACAGAATAGCGCACTCCGGCATGAACTGAAAGTTTTGGTGTTATCTCCCAGTCATCCCCCACATAAAATGCAGACTCCAACGCTTTCTCTTTCTGTAAAACGTCTTTTTGGATTATCGACTCTGCTCCATAAGGTGAAAATTTGCCGGGATTTACATTATAAAAGATGGATTGTGCTCCAAAAGCCACCTTGTGCTTCTCATGCGGTGTCAACTCAAAGCCTATTTTTGCGAACCACTGATTGATATCGAAAGCAAGTTCATAAGCACCTTCAGCATGTACCGTTTCCCGATTGGTATACCCGTAATGTCCATATCCCACCGTAAAATCGCCCAACAGTTTTTCATTCAGTACAGAACGCCACTTTGCCGAATAATTCATATTCGTATAGTTATACTTCTCGTTGGCATTGAAAGAAAAACGGTCGTAACTATGATAGCCGTATACATAAAGATTATTGCGGTCGTTCACCTGATGGGACAATACTGCACCTAAATCATAAAATCCTGCCTTGCCATCCTTATATCCGCTTTTTTCAGGTAAAAGCCTCATTATCCAATCGGAATATGTGGTGCGCCCACTCAATAGAAGGGATGTTTTCTCCTTAATAACAGGGATTTCAAGATTCAGTTTACTTGTCACCAAACCAATACCTGCCGAACCAGTGAACTTCTCCTTATTAGCAGTTTTGCTATGTATATCCAAAATAGACGAAATACGTCCCCCATACTGTTCGGGAACACTACTCTTATAAATTTCAGCTTCCTTTATCATATCCGAATTAAAAGCCGAAAAGAAACCAAAGAGATGATTGGGATTATAAATCACGCCATCATTAAGCAGTATCAAGTTTTGGTCTGTTGCCCCTCCGCGCACATTGAATCCGGTAGAAGCCTCGCCCACCGTCTTTACACCGGGCAAAGCCTGGATGACTTTCAAGATATCCGCCTCACCCATAGCCATTGGAATATTCTTTAATTTGGTCGGTTGCAATTTTTCCACTCCCAGTTGTGTGCTACGCATCTGCTCTATTCTATCCCGACTGATTACAACTTCATCCAACTGATGCGCCTTTTCCTCCAGAACAATATCCAGTTGTCCGTCTTCATATAACATCACTTGCCGACGAGTGTCCTGTACATTGATACTGGTAATCAGCAATTCAACATATCCATCAGGTATTTCCAACGAGTATTCACCTTTGGCATTGGTAATAGTAGCATTACTTTGTCCTTTCACGCGTATATTAGCCCCCGAAACCCGTTCACCCGTTTTAAAGTCATAAACGATTCCGCTCAAGCTTAACTTTCCACCTGTTGTTTCGCGAACCTTCCCTATCGAATACAGACGATTTTCCGAATCGGCTTTCTCCGTCACTTTTTCCTGCGGGAGACCGTCAGCCAACTCCATATCCGTCTTCTTAGTTTGGAAAATGACAGGGTACCCTGTATAAAGTCGGTCTTTCAGAACAAATATTTGTTTTCCCCAACAAGATACTTGATAACCTTGAGGAACAAATGCCCTCTCTAATAACTGAGGTGGAAACGAAAGCAGATTCTTATCCACAGCCACACGCAAATTCTCATCTACCGCTGCATAAATTTTATACTCGGAACTCTTTTCTATTAAAGTAAACAGTTCTTTCACTTTCATACTGTCTTGCACAGTCTGCATCAAAGGTTGTGCCGCCACTCTTGCAATACTCAAAAACAGAAGCATCACACATCCTATAAAGAAGCGTTTCATAACCCCCTCCTTTCTTTCAAAAGTTCTTCTGCATAACGCGCCAAAGCGCCCAGACCGGCATCAGCCTGTTGTTCCTCTTTCATCGACAACCGATGTCGGCGTACATATGTTTTCAGTTCCGAACGGATGTCCGGAAAATATTTCGCAAAAGTACTCCATTTCTTCAACAGGATTGTTTCGGTATTATTCACCAGGTAATATTTCCGATGGTATGAGAAATAAGCACTTCGTCTATCTTTTACGTTGTCTTCTGCGTAATAGTTTGCATTTCTATAGTGCAGCGTATAGTTTTTCCGGGCTAATATTTTAAAATAAGGATTCTCTGCAATCAACTGATAATAGCCTTCTTCCAGTAAATAGGGATTGGAAGAAGATAAATAGAGGAAAGAGGTATTATGAAGAGAAACATACTGCACATTTTTTCCATCCAAATAAATGCCCGTACGCTTCTGCGGAGAGACCACAATCAGACGGTCTCTATATAAGTCAAGTCGTAAAACTTGTTCTTTATAATGATTATTCTGAATTATCAAGTCGCCTATGGTGTACTCCTCTGTTTGATAATATGGTTGATTTTTATAAATTCTGGGACTATATATCTCCTCCAACTCTCCATTATAAACTAAAGCATAATCACTTGCAACTCGAAGATAACGAGCTACAACCTCTTGAGCATAGGTATTACCCCAGTTCAAGAAAAAAGACAATGCTACCACAGTAAGCAATTTTCTGTTCATAGGCATTTCCAATTAAAAATCAAGTAAGGACAGTCGATTCATCTCGAACCAACTGTCCACAATCATCATCTATGAATGAAGATCTTATAGAATCTCCAATTTTATTTTTCTATTCCTGAGTGGAATCCCACCAAACATTGATGGTCCAGACATCATCTGCATTATTCCACATAGCCTGTGACATATCTGCACCGGGAACTTCCGCACCAATAGTTTGCAAATTCCTGGAGTTATAATTCAACTCGTGTGAGCATTGACGCCAGCGACGATATTGCTTACCATTAGGAATTCCCTTTTGAGCATCTGCACTTATAGCGTGATATGCCGGAATATCCCACCCGAGGAAGATTTCAGGATCAAAGTCATAGCGACGCATATCATTCCATATTTCTACAGAGAAATGCAATGCTAAACGTTTCTGAGTCATAATCTTACCTAAAGTCAAATCATTGGCAGTACCGATACCTGTAGCCAAGAAGTTGTCAATATCAGCTTGCTCCATCGGGGTAAAGGATGGGCAATTGCGCAATGACGCATCTTCAGAACACCACGTATTCAGTTTCTCATTCATGCAATCGATACTTGCCTTGATACCTTCTTTATATGCAGTATAAGCACCATTCTTGTCACCCTGCTTGAAGAGAACTTCCGCCTTGATGAAACAAGCCTCAGCATAAGTTCCTACATATGTCGGTGAAGATACACGGGTATAGAAAGAACCCGATTCCTTAGAGGCATCCGTGCCATTTCTTCTGTAAAGTAAGTCCACATTAGCTGCATAGCCCTTACTGCTACTTGTACACTCTACATAGATAGTATCACCCTTGCGAGTATCTGAAGAAGAATAAATCCACCAGAAATCACCATTTTTGATACCTTCTTTCTCTGCCTCAGCATTTGTACCGAAGTTTGCCCTTAACGGACCACCAACGAGATTGGGGGCTTCACTTGATACCATATCCACACCTAAAGAGCGTCTCCAATTACCACTAAACTTCAAGTTGGCCGGTGAATTGGCAGATTTCTGTGACCAAGCCCAGGGGATAATTTTATCTGCACGAGGGTCTTCTACACCAGTACCAGCAAAATTCGTCAAATTATCGTACAGCATTTTAGTAACCATATAGCCTCCATTCATCCCACATACGGAATAAAGCGGAGAATAGTCAACCGGCTCATCCCATCCCAGTACATCGTGAGTACTTCCATTAGCATCTGTATGGTCGATAATAGTATTATCAGCATTACTCTGTTGAGCCTTTGCTAAACAAGATAAAATTTCCGCTGCATCATATTTACCTTCCAAATAGCTTCCGGCAGCTTTCTTAGAGAGTTTATTGCAATAACGAGCTTTTAATAAGTAACCAAGTTTCAACCATTTATCGGCATCTCCTTTATTCCAGAAGTCACCTTCTGCCAACGCAGGAAGCGTAGCATCTTGGGGTTTCTGCAAAAGCTCTATACCTTCATCCAACTCCCTTAAACATCCCAAATAGATTGTTTTGCCATTATCATAGAGCGGCGTCGCATTCTCTCCGACAGCATCCGTATAAGGCATCTCACCATAAAGGTCAGTCATCAGCATAAAACCGTATGCACGGATAACTTTTGCCACACCGGCATAATGCCAAGCCCCGGCATCATATGCCTTTTTATACATATCATCGATATTGCTGGCTGCACCTACAAACCACCACTGATAGGAAGTAGTAACCGCACCCACCTGCGGGCTCCAAAAAGACATCGCCCAATAGGCACCACCATCATAGTACCTTGTCCAATCACCCATAGACATACTTGAACGCCATGCGGCAAACTGAATAGCACCATTCGTATAGAATTCAATGTGCGCCAAACGAGTCTGATAAGTAGCACTCACTGAAGACGGATTTTCCGGGTCAACATTGACATCCAGCCAATCACTACAAGAGCCAAGAGAGAGTGTTAACAGACTTGCGCCACATAATATTAATGATTTTATAGATTTCATAGATTCTTTGTTTTATTGTTCAACAATTTAGAAGGTCAAGTTCAAGCCAAATGACATACTTGACGTAGCAGGAACACCGCAATAGTCGAAACCGACAGAAGATGAACCACCCACACCGGCACCGGCAGCAGCCACTTCAGGATCACCCTTATAATTAGTGAAGAGCAGCAAGTTAGTAGCAGCAACAGATACAGAAGCACGCTTTACGAATCCTACTTTCTGAAGCCACGTCTTTGGCAAATCGTAAGAGAGAGAAACAGAACGAAGTCTCAAAGAATTGACTTTCGTGATATAATTTCTCGTTTCCTTAGCATAATAATTCTGATAGTAGTTCTGAATAATATTGTAACCACTGGTTTCTACACCATTGAACATATATGTTTTATTTGCTTCCCAGGTATTGCTAACTGCATTGCCGTCAGCATCTACTCCTGTAACAGTCAAAGGTTTGTTGCGGACATCAGCCGAGAACTGGCTTACACCCGAATTATCCATTGAATATTGAGTACCATTAAGTACATCACCACCTACGCGGAACTCCCACAACATATTAAATGTCAATCCCTTCCAGGTAAGAGTATTATTCAAACCACCCGTAAAGGTAGATTCACGATTACCTACAGCAGAAAGTGCAGAAGTATAAGTCGGCATACCGTTTTTATCCAGAATAATATTGCCTGCATCGTCTCTATTCCATTCCGTACCGGCAATAGCCATAAAGTCACCTCCATTGAAGGAAGCTGCCTGTGCACCTGCATACTGAACGTCTGTTACGTACATCACACCCATTCCTTCAGGCAGTCCGTCCAATGTACCGCGGTTGCCTGCCATATTAAGACCGATGTCCCAAGTGAAGTCCTTTGTCTGGATAGGAGTACCCGAAATAGTCAACTCCATACCTTTGTTATATACATTACCTGCATTGATGGAGCAGAAGATATAACCCGTGGATTGAGGACCACGCGGAGAAAGAATCTGGTTATAAGAATCGTTGGTATAGTATGCATAATCAATGTGCAAACGGTTCTTGAAGAAACTCAGTTCAACACCAATTTCAGTAGATTTTGTCATTTCTGGTTTCAAATACGGATTACCGCGTGTCCAGGAGTTACCTACACCTACCGCTCCATTCAGATACGTACCGACCGGCCAGAGAGCAGTGGCAGTTTCATAAGCACCTGTATCTTTACCAACCTTCGCCCAAGATGCACGAATCTTACCAAAGTTCAGTACTTCGTCTGACATCCAGCCCAATTTCTGAAGAGCTTCAGTGAACACGAATGAACCACTTACTGAAGGATAGAAATAAGAGCGGTTTTCAATAGGCAATGTAGAAGTCCAGTCATTACGTCCTGAAACTGTCAAGTACAACATATTTTTCCAAGATGCACGGAATTCACCGAATAATCCGACCAATCTTCTCTTTGATGCTGCATGAGAGAATTGCTTGTTGTCAGTAGTAGCATTGGCATAAGAGAAAAAGTCAGGTACAGAGAAATTATATGCTATCATAGAAGTAAGATCCGTCTTTGTCTCATCAATAGTAGAACCTAACAGTAAATTGAGGTCAAAATCGCCGAATGTCTTTGACATATTCGACATAAAGTCGTGTGACATATAGCGGAAACGCATTGTATTGTCACTCATCATACCCTTCTGCCATACTTGCTTGAGCACACCCCCAGAAGCCAATCGATTGGAAGCAGTCTGCGTATATTGGTCCAAACCTACTTTATAAGATACAAACCACCATTTGGCAATGTCAGCCTTAATACTGATCATACCAGTGAAACGGTCTGTGTCATCATACATATGGTTTTTATTAACAATCCAATAAGGATTATCCCGTTCATCCCACGGGTCAAGACGATTGCCGAACATACGGTAACGAGAACCGTCTTCATTCAAATAGTGAGTCATATCGTCAAACGGAGACCAGTTGTAAACGCCATACAAAGCTCCATTACCGGATGACCCATAGAGACCGGCACCCGTCAAAGTTCTGTCCGTATGGGCATCAGAGTATGCTGCACTGGCATTGAATGTAAATAAACCCACCTTCTGTTCACCATTAAAGCGGAAAGCATATTTATTGTAACCTGTTTCCGGAACAACACCTGCCTGATCATAATATGAACCGGACAAATAGAACTTGCTATTCTTTGTACCACCGGATACACTGGCTGTTTCATCAAAGATGTTACCCGACTGGAAGAAGTCTCCAATATTGTCATAAGTCTTAGCCTTAGTCTTTTCACCCCAAGAATTATAAGCAAAGTTATTGTATACCGTACCGGTATAATTCTTGTCTGCATCATACTGGTCTTCCATATAACCTCTGGCATATTCAGTCTGGTACTTCGGCAAGTTCTTTACCCAAGAGCTCGTAAATTTAGAGTTGATATTTACTTCAACAACACCTTCTTTACCTTTCTTAGTCGTGATCAGAATCACACCATTGGCAGCACGTGAACCATAAAGTGCAGCAGCGGCCGGACCTTTCAAAATAGACATACTCTCTATATCCTCAGGGTTGATATCCATCACACGGTTGGAAGTAGTAGAAGCCGAACGCATAGAGCCGTCGAATGCTGAGTTACCTACCACTGAAGAAGAATTATCATAAATCACTCCATCTACCACAAACAAAGGTTGGTTGTCCTTACCCTCCGAACCGGATGTACCACCACGAAGAATAATCTGCGCACCGGAACCGGCAGCACCGGAAGATTGAGTAACATTTACACCGGCAACTTTACCGGAAAGTGAAGAAATAGGATTGGCAGTCTTCATTTTCATCAACTCATCAGACTTCACATCCTGCATTGCATATCCCAATGCTTTCTTCTCTTTCTTGATACCCATTGCCGTAACAACAACTTCGTCTAATGCATGCGTGTCATCCTGCAAATCCACAATATAAGTTGAAGCATTCGTCACTTTTACCGTAGCAGTCCTATAACCGATAAAAGACACCTCCAATGTGCTACCCACTGAAGCTTCCACCGTAAACTTTCCGTCGATGTCCGTTACAGCACCTGTGCCAGCACCTTTTACTAATACACTGGCGCCAATGATAGGCTCACCTGCTGCATCCACAACTTTACCTGTGATTTTTTTGGCTTGCTGAGTACTTTGGGAACTTGTAATCTGCTAAGTAAAAGAAATGGAAGTGAATCCGCTTTAGTAGCTATTGTTCTATTTCTCTTCTTCTTCGTATACGATTCTCTTCTTCTTCGCTTCTATAGAGGGAGAAAACAAGCGAACCAGGTACGACTCGGGTACGAACCGGGTACGAAAGAGGTGCGAAGATGATGAAATTGTTCTATTTTTCGGATTGTTGTTAATTCCAATTTTACTATGTCCACTTGCTTTCGTAATTAATCCTAAAGTTCTACTCGTTGAAGTGAATGATAAAATTGGAGGTCGATAAAATGGGATATATCAGTAGAGCTATTTAAATAGAGTGTAGGCGAATAAAAGTGTAGATTTACTTATTATATTAAAATATGTTACAACGCATCTCTCTGCTTATTAATAGTCAAACACTATTTTTTGATTAACTTATGAACTGTTTTCACTAATTTACCTTTTTAGGTCTTCCTACAACCTTATTATCTCTACTTATTCATTTTAAATTCTTAAAAAATAGTTATAACAATATTATTGTGATAGCTATCTGTTACTTGCATAATGCGAGCGTTTCTTTCATTATGCTTTTATGTTGTAGTTACTTAAGTATCATAACGCATATATTGTCTTCTTGTAGCTTTGATATCTGTATTGTTATAACTGTAACAACTATTAAATGATTATTTCATAGTTTGCAAAAGTATAAAAGCAAATCATTTAATGTTTATTTAGAAATATTTAATCTGATTTTATCGGAAATTACTAAATTAATTCATATGTTTGCAAACAAATCCAAATAATAAAGCTTATGAAAAGAAATTATTGCTTATCATTAGTGTTGCTTGCATTGTTTGGGATGTCTGCACCTTTCGCTGCTAATGCAGCTAATGAAAGTGTGCTAAGTTCCCAAAGAACTCAGTAGCAAACATACCGTTTTCTCTTACTATTACTTCCCTATCGGCTGTATTCTCCTTCTCACATCCTTAGAAATCTCCAGGAACATATAATTCAGTTTACCGGAATGGATGCCTTCCTCATTCTGCTTATACTTCTTATTGGCATACTCCTTGGATTTGTCGAAGGCTATACGCGACATTTGGTTCTGCGACTTTCCTACCATCGTGGAATCCAGTTGTTCGTCCGGGAAGAAATCATCCAAATCGACATCACCGATCATAGTCGTTTCAAGGAAGTTCATGCCTTTATGATTGGAATCGGTATAATAGCCCACGAACATATGTCCCGGAGTACGCACCAATATAGGCTCTATATTGATGGCACGGAGCAGGGAAGCGAACAACACACTGCCATCCACGCAATTGATTTGCGAAGATTCCAACGAATCGTCGAACGTGCGCACGCGTTGCGAAAAGACCACATTACTGGAAAGACTTGTGTTGGACACTGAACTATAACGGAATTTACGCTTCTGAAGCACATTCCACAATGCATAAACCTGCTTGTCCACCACTTCGGCGCCACCTTGATAGCCCAAGAAGCGATTCACAATGCGGGTATCCAACGCTTCACGTAACAAGCGGTCGATCATAGGATTCTCTTCGTTTACGTATGCAGCAAAGAAAATGCCAGTATCATGAAACTTCGTGCCATTCGTCACGTAGCCCAATAAGCACTCGTTGATGCTGCGGACCGAAAAAGTGCGTACCCGCTGTCCCAAATTCTTATCGTTCATTTCCGCCGTAATAGCCACACTGATAGGTTCTGCCTGATTATTATTCTTCAAAGCTTCGTAGTTCCAGATGATATCAGGATAGATGATGTACTCCGTGCGCGGCCTCGCCAACACAAATTCGGAAACGGAACGGGAAAAAAACGGAGTTTCCGCCACCTCTACCCTCACCCGGCTATATGCCTTCCCCGAACGGATACGGATAGCGATGCAGGACTTGGGATTGCCTACATACATCGAGTCTACCGGCACTATGACCTGGGCGTCGGTGGTAGCCACCGAAAGGATACTTGAAGGAAAAATATTGCCGCCCAACTCATCCGTAATCTCAAAACCGGAACGAAAAGGAGCCATATTCAGCCAAACGGAGCCGATTACCACCAAAGCCAAAACTCCTGCTATTATCAGCAAACGCCACCTGCGGGGATTCTTTCCTATATATATAAGTCTGTTCATACAATCAGTTCATTTACGAAGCAAAGATAATATTTAAAATGCTTGTAACCGAATTGTAATACTTGTTTCATCATTACGTAACAAATTTGCCTCACTTTTGTCGAAGAAAAGAAATAAAGCTTAACTTTGTGACAAGTGACTGTTTGGACCTTGTCACCTATAAACAAAGAAATACAATGAACGATTATCGGATTTTAGTAGTGGACGATGAAGAAGATTTATGCGAAATCTTAAAGTTCAACCTCGAAAACGAAGGATACGAAGTAGATACGGCAAACTCTGCCGAAGAAGCTCTGAGAATGGATATCAGCAGCTATAACCTCTTGCTGCTGGATGTGATGATGGGAGAAATTTCCGGCTTCAAAATGGCAAGCACGCTGAAGAAGGATAAGAAAACAGCCCAAATTCCTATCATTTTCATCACCGCCAAAGACACGGAAAACGATACAGTGACAGGATTCAACCTGGGAGCGGACGACTATATCTCCAAACCATTCTCCCTGCGCGAAGTCACCGCCCGCGTCAAAGCCGTGCTGCGACGCACCCAACAAGGAGAGACAGAACGCATACCGGAACAAATCATCTACAAATCGCTGGTGCTGGACATCATTAAAAAGAAAGTCAGCATAGACGGCGAAGAGGCTCCCCTTACCAAAAAAGAATTTGAAATATTATTATTGCTTTTGCAGAACAAAGGACGCGTTTTCTCACGCGAAGACATATTGAGCCGGATTTGGAGCGATGAGGTATATGTGCTGGACCGCACCATAGATGTAAACATCACCCGCCTGCGCAAGAAAATCGGAATTTATGGCAAATGCATCGTAACTCGTTTAGGATATGGTTACTGCTTCGAAGCCGAATAAAGATAATAAGGACAGGCATTTCTTGTCGTTCAGCCGGAAACTGTTCCTTTCGGTCATCTCGCTGTTCATTGTATTTGCAGCCTGCTTCATTGCCTATCAGTATCAGCGGGAGAAGGAATACAAAGTAGAATTGCTGGATGTACAGCTACAAGACTGCAACGACAGGCTGCATCAGGAATTAGGGAAGATACCCGATAATGAATGGAGTGCCATGCTGAATGACTACGTGTCACAATATGCGGATAAAGGGTTACGCGTCACAATAGTAGATTTACAAGGGGATGTAATATACGACAGTTACCATGCCCCAAACCTGCATTTAGACAACCACCTCAAACGCCCGGAAGTACAGCGGGCTTTGAAAGACGGCAGAGGATATGACGTACGGCGCACATCCGAAACCACCGGAAAGACTTATTTCTATTCCGCCACAATCTACAATGACTATATCATTCGTTCCGCCCTGCCCTACGATATAAATTTAATGGAAAACCTGTCTGCCGACCCGCACTATATTTGGTTTACCGTCATCATATCACTGCTGTTGATTGTTGTTTTCTATAAGTTCACGTCCAAACTGGGCAGAGCCATATACAATCTGCGCGAATTCGCCAAACGTGCCGACAAGAATGAACCCATAGAAATGGATATACAGTCGGCTTTCCCGCACAATGAACTCGGGGAGATTTCGCAGCATATCATACAGATATACAAACGTCTGCGCGAAACGAAGGAAGCACTCTACATTGAACGGGAGAAGTTGATCACCCACCTACAGACTTCGCGCGAGGGCTTGGGCGTATTTACCAAAGATAAAAAAGAGATATTGGTGAATAACTTGTTCACACAATACGGCAACCTGATTTCGGACTCCAATTTGCAGGCTACCGAAGATATTTTCTCTATTTATGAATTCCAGAAGATAACCGATTTCATCAACAAAGCCCAAAAGCGTCCTTCCGACAGGGAAGAGAGAAGAATGTCCGTCAATATCAACAAGAACGGACGCATCTTCGTTATTGAATGCATTATCTTTCAGGATTTAAGTTTTGAGGTTTCCATTAATGACATTACCCAGGAAGAAGAGCAAATCCGCTTGAAACGTCAGCTGACGCAGAACATTGCCCACGAGCTGAAGACCCCTGTAAGCAGCATACAAGGATATCTGGAAACAATTGTGAACAATGAAAACATACCGCAAGACAAGATGAATGTTTTCCTGGAACGCTGCTATGCCCAAAGCAACCGTTTGAGCCGCCTGCTGCGCGATATCTCCGTACTGACCCGCATGGACGAAGCCGCCAACATGATTGATATGGAGAAAGTGGACATCAGTGTGCTGGTGGCAAATATTGTAAACGAAGTATCCCTGGAATTGGAAGAAAAACATATTACGGTAGTCAATTCATTGAAGCCGAAGATACAGTTGCGGGGAAATTATTCGCTCCTCTATTCCATCTTCCGCAACCTGATGGATAACGCCATTGCATACGCCGGAACAAGTATACATATCAATATCTGTTGCTTCCGCGAAGACGAAAACTTCTATTATTTCAGCTTTGCAGACACCGGCATAGGCGTTCCGCAAGAGCACCTGAACCGTTTGTTCGAACGCTTCTACCGTGTAGACAAAGGCCGTTCAAGAAAACTGGGCGGAACCGGCTTAGGACTTGCAATCGTCAAAAATGCAGTCATCATTCATGGCGGAACCATCTCGGCCAAGAACAACCAGGGCGGCGGATTGGAATTTGTATTCACACTGGCCAAAGAAAAAGCATAGTAATAGTGATTGGTATCACTATTTTTCTTATCTTTGCAATGCATTGGTTTGCCGTCTTTGTTCGAAGGCGGCAATTAAAAGGGAATTAGGTGCAAATCCTGAACAGTCCCGCTGCTGTAAGTTTCGCAGATCGTTGCAGACATTACCTATGCCACTGGAAGTCAGCTTCTGGGAAGGCGCCTGTAACAGAAACAAGTCAGAAGACCTGCCATGCACGTTTTATCATTGCTTTCGAGGAAAAAGCGTTGAGTCTAATGAACCGGACAAGTCGTCCTATCATTTCATTCATCAAACCTGATTCAGAGAAAGTAAAAAGGTAAATAAACTCTGCCAAGTTTATTTAATGATGTCCGGTCGAAGTGATTTCGCCCGGACATTTACATTACAAAAAGTCACAAATATATTGGATTTCACCTAAATAATACCTATATTCGGCTCGCAAAACCTCGGAAAGAGGATTGCGTATTAACTTATTGTCAAACCCTTAAAGACATAGAACATGGAATTACCATTCGCCGAATCATGGAAAATCAAAATGGTGGAGCCCATTCGCAAAAGCACCCGCCAGGAGCGTGAACAATGGCTGAAAGAAGCTCATTACAACGTATTTCAACTAAAGTCAGAACAAGTTTACATCGACCTTATCACCGATTCGGGTACAGGAGCCATGAGCGACCGCCAATGGGCGGGCATGATGCTGGGTGATGAAAGTTATGCCGGAGCCACTTCCTTCTTCAAACTGAAAGAAGTCATTACCCGGCTGACCGGATTTGAATATGTCATCCCCACACACCAGGGACGTGCCGCCGAAAACGTTTTGTTTTCCTATCTGGTACACGAAGGAGACATCATTCCGGGAAACTCTCATTTTGACACCACCAAAGGACATATTGAAGGACGCAAAGCAATAGCCCTGGATTGCACCATAGACGAAGCCAAGCAGACACAACTGGAAGTTCCGTTCAAAGGCAATGTAGACCCGGCAAAACTGGAAAAAGCATTGCAGGAATACGCAGAACGTATACCATTCATCATTGTCACCATCACCAACAACACCGCAGGGGGACAACCGGTTTCTATGCAAAATCTGCGAGAGGTCCGAGCCATTGCCAATAAATACGGCAAGCCGGTTTTATTCGACTCCGCCCGCTTTGCCGAGAATGCTTACTTCATTAAGATGAGAGAAGACGGCTATCGCAACAAAAGCATCAAAGAAATCACCCATGAAATGTTCGACCTTGCAGACGGTATGACTATGAGTGCCAAGAAAGACGGCATTGTAAATATGGGCGGTTTTATTGCCACCCGCCGGGCGGACTGGTATGAAGGAGCCAAAGGCTTTTGCGTACAATTTGAGGGATACCTCACCTATGGCGGCATGAACGGACGTGACATGAATGCACTTGCCATCGGGCTGGATGAGAATACAGAGTTTGACAATCTGGAAACCCGCATCCATCAAGTAGCCTACTTAGCCCAAAAGCTGGACGAATATGGGATTCCCTATCAACGCCCCGCAGGCGGCCATGCCATTTTTGTAGATGCTCCGAAGGTGCTGACGCATGTCCCTAAAGAAGAATTCCCGGCACAAACATTGACCGTTGAGTTATATCTGGAAGCAGGTATTCGCGGATGCGAAATAGGGTATCTGCTGGCTGACCGTGATCCGGTAACCCGGGAAAACCGCTTCAACGGATTGGACCTGCTCCGGCTTGCCATTCCTCGCCGCGTCTACACCGACAATCATATGGATGTAGTGGCAGCAGCATTGAAGAATGTATATGACAAACGCGAAAGCATCACCCACGGAGTACACATCACGTGGGAAGCTCCGTTGATGCGCCATTTCACAGTGCAGTTGGAAAGACTATAAATAAAGCGCATCGTTCCTTGTTCGTTTTCAGTTAATTTCTAAAAAACAAATCTGCCTCATCAGGTGTTATATGATAGTAAACATTAAATACCTGCAATTATGACAGAAGACTATGAACTGATAGACAACAAGGAACGACGCCAATACGAGTTCCATATTGAAAAATATACTCCGAGAATAGAGTATATCAAATCTTCAAACGGTGAAATTTACCTGACTCACACGGAAGTACCACCCGCTCTTAACGGTAGGGGAATCGGCAGCCTGCTTGTAGAGAAATCATTAAAAGACATTGAGGACCAAGGGCTGAGGCTGGTTCCTTTGTGCCCGTTTGTTGCCGCATACATTCACAAACACCCTGAATGGAAGCGTATCGTATTAAGAGGTGTTCACGTTTAAAATAAGATTGTTATGGAAACGACTAAAGAATATACCAATGGCGAACTAACCATTATCTGGCAACCGAGGTTATGCCAACACTCAGGAATCTGTGTAAAGACACTTCCCAATGTATACCATCCGAAAGAAAAACCCTGGATACAGATAGAGAATGCGACTACGGAAGAATTAATAGCACAAATCAACAAATGCCCTTCAGGAGCATTAAGCTACAGACTCAACGTCAAGACAAAGTCCGAAGATAAATAGTAGTGGATCGCAAACTTGCGTTTCTCCGCCGTACGGTATTCCTCGGCGGAGAATATGCCACTCTCTCCCACAGAAAAAGGCAATACACGCATATGTTCCCGAAAGTCGACATCCGAAGCATTCATACACTTGAACATAGTCTCCTTTGCCGACCAATGGAGCAATAATGACCATATTTCAGTGCCACGGAACAAGGACGCTTCTTCATCTTCACGCATGAACTTATGCGCCACCCGCCGGACTCTTTCGCCATATTGCTCAATATCAATGCCGACTTCTTTGTCCCGTGTCCCCAAAAGCACTGCAACATAGCCCTTGGTATGAGAAATACTAATGGAAGCGGAACCATCTGCCAAATAAGGTTTTCCACTGGGATAATAGGCGATTTCTTTTTCCTCGCCCAGCAATGTATATAGCAATACGCGGACAGCAAGCCACTCCAACCGGCGGTGCTCCGCCGTAAAACGCTGCATACCCTCCAAATACGCCTCCCGATGAGGAAGCATAGCAAGCAGATTGTCCAGCGTTTCGTCTGTTTTCCATATCCCCCACTGATAAGAAGGAGTTGTATGTTGCAGGAAAAGAGGCATTACTTTTTCTCTTCGGCGGTATCTCCGGCCGGTTCATTAATGGTAAACTTCACCTTTAGGATACGGCGATTATCCATTGCCAGCACTTCAAACTCATAGCGGTCGTAAGTAACCTTTTCGTGAAGTACAGGGAACTCCCCTTTCAGTTCGAGCAGAAGCCCTGCCAACGTATCGGCATCTCCCGCCACCTCATCGAAAGTCTCCTCGTCTATCTTGGTGATTTTATAGAAATCGGTCAACTGCGTTTTAGCCTCAAACACCCAGGTATGGTCATTGAGTACAGCATACGTGCGCTCTTCATCATCATATTCGTCATGAATCTCGCCCACAATCTCTTCTATGATATCTTCCATAGTCACAATGCCCGATGTACCGCCAAACTCATCGACTACAATAGCAATATGGATCTTATTTGCCTGGAAATCGCGAAGCAAATCATCGATCATCTTGGTTTCCGGCACAAAATAGGCAGGACGGATCAGCGACTGCCAGCGGAAGTTATCTCCCTTATTCAAATGGGGAAGCAAGTCTTTAATATAGAGTACCCCCTTGATGTTATCATGTGTATCGGCATAAATAGGAATACGGGAATAGGCATTCTCGATAATGCACTTCAACACTTCCTTAAAAGGAGTATGAATATCCAGATCGACTACATCCAAACGGGAAGTCATAACTTCCTTGGCTGTCTCTCCACCAAAGCGGATAATGCCTTCCAGGATGTTATTTTCTTCCGAAAGTTCCGCCTTATCCGTCAGTTCCAAGGCGTGCGAAAGTTCATCGACCGAGATATTATGATTCTTACGAACGATATGCTTATTCAGAAAGGAAGTGGAACGTACCAGCATCGATGCCAACGGATAGAATACAGAGCGAAACATGGTAATTCCGGGAGCGGCAAAACGACAGAAAGCCAACGTCTTCTGTGCCGAATATATCTTAGGCATAATTTCTCCGAAAAGCAGCAACAGGAAAGTCAGGATAACCGTCAGGATAAGGAATTCTGCAATCGGAGAATGAAACTGGAATACATTCATAAAGAAGAAATTGCAGAGCATGATGATAGTTACGTTCACAAAGTTGTTCGTTATCAGTATCGTAGCCAACAAGCGTTCACTATCCTCCAATAAATTACTGATTTTTTCATCCGATGGATGCTTTTTCTCCGCAATTGTACTCAAATCCGACGGAGAAAGCGAGAAGAAAGCTATCTCGGAAGCTGATGCAAAGCCGGAAACGAGCAAAAGTAAAGCCGCCAGCACAATAGCTATAATGGCCGAAATAGAAGGAACTTGTACGGATATACCGTTAAAAACATCTGCCAATTGGCATAAATAAGCGTCTGGGTCCAAAGATTTTGGTTTTAGTTAAACAATTAGAACGGCAAATCGTCCGTTGGGTTATCTTGCGCAGGAGCAACCTGCGGTTGTACTGGTTGCTGCGGCTGAACGCCTTGCGAGGGAGTCGTACCGGCAGAAGCAGCAGATTTGGGAGACAGCATCTCCATATTATCGATAAAAATCTCAGTTACATAGCGTTTAATCCCTCCCTGATCATCGTATGAACGGGTACGAATTTTCCCTTCCACATAGAGTTTGTCGCCCTTATGCACATATTTCTCTACAATTTCGCCCAACCGGCCACGGAATACAAGGTTATGCCATTCGGTACGGTCAGGAATTTGCGTACCATTCTGCAACGTATATCCTTTCTCGGTAGTAGCCAAAGAAAGTTGAGCGACACAATTTCCACCTTCATAATAGGTAATTTTAGGATCTTGCCCTACATTTCCTATCAATATCACTTTATTTACTGACATAAGCTTCTATATCTTTATATTTTGCTGCCAAAATTAAATAGAATATTCACACTATGCAAGAATACAGAGAACTTTTATACATATTTCTCCAAGAAAGCATGTACCAGCCGAGGCACGGCATAGTGCTCTATATCTTCTGCTCTAATCCGCTGATATCCGGAGAAAGAGGCGGATGTTTCAGGTAAAACAACCTCATAGAAATGAGCGTAAATCACCCGATGGGACAAAACATGCTTCACATTGCGGAGCACCGAGCGAACTACCGGCGCTTCTCCCTCCGCAAAAAGTGCATGGAACTGCGGACATGCCAGAAACTCCGCTTCTGATAAATCTTTTTCCGTTTCAATCAACGGCAACTCAAACAGATTTTTCCAAATATCGTTCCCGGTCCTTTTATGTATTAAAGTATACGCGCCCATGCGCACGTATACATAATTAAAATAGCGGTTAGTCGTTTTAGTCTTATGCTGCTTCACGGGTAATTGCAAGACCAGTCTCCGAGACAAAGCCAAACACGTTTCCGACAAAGGACAAAACATACAATCAGGCGCCTGGGGCGTACATTGAATGGCTCCAAAGTCCATAATCGCCTGATTATAGTCAGCCGGACGGGCTCTGTCGAGCATTTCCTCCGCCAAAGCAGTAAAAGTTTTCTTTCCTTCACCGGAATCAATGGGCGTATCAATGCCGAAATAACGGGAAAGCACGCGGTACACATTTCCATCGACCACCGCATAAGGCATATTATAAGCAAAAGAGCAAATGGCAGCCGCCGTATAATCTCCCACTCCTTTCAGAGCGCGTACTTCTTCATAAGTCTCAGGGAATATTCCATTCATGCTCCGGGCTGCGGCATACAGATTACGCGCCCGGGAATAATAGCCTAAACCCTGCCAATATTTCATCACTTCCTCTTCCGAGGCTGCGGCCAAAGTTTTCACATCCGGAAAACGACGTACAAAACGTAGAAAATATTCATACCCCTGCACTACCCTCGTCTGCTGCAAAATGATTTCGGATATCCATATTAGATAAGGATCGGTAGTATCCCTCCACGGCAATTCGCGCTTATTCTCCGCATACCACTTCAATAAAGTTTCACCAAATATACTCATCTCAAATACAGTCTATTAAGAAAGATACACCCTTTCAACCGAACAATGTTGCTCTATACTTATTATATATACAAGTATCCGGGTAGAATAATACCACCCGCTTCTATGGAGCAAAAATACAGCTTTTCGGCCTAACAAAACTTAATGCCAAGACTTTTTTGGAAAATTGTCCGAAATATATTTTTTAGAGCCACGGAAAAGCTATATATTTGCAGTCCAAAAAATTAGGAAAACGATAGTAATAATATTTTTTTTAAAGAAAAATGACGAAAGCTGATATTGTAAACGAGATTACAAAGAACACCGGAATTGATAAGTCAACAGTACTTACAACCGTTGAAGCATTCATGGACGCTGTGAAGGTATCTTTATCTAAAGATGAAAATGTTTACCTCCGCGGGTTTGGTAGTTTTGTAGTGAAGAAGAGAGCGCAGAAAACGGCTCGTAACATTTCCAAGAACACTACAATTATCATTCCGGAACATAACATTCCGGCTTTTAAGCCTGCAAAGACATTCACCCTCTCAGTGAAGAAATAATAAACAATAGTATTAACCCATAAAATTTTGAAGCTATGCCAAG
>OGZX01001343.1_pt1 | contig 25241 bp, 26 predicted proteins | sample 1576881 | NCBI WGS metagenome assembly OGZX01 (sample SAMEA3541542, study PRJEB24748) | human gut metagenome | biome: human gut; feature: human-associated habitat; material: faeces | place: China | collected 2012
ACATAGCTGAATAAATCTGCTGACAAATATAAGTAGCACAGATCATAAGATAATACTTATTGGAAAATAAAAGCTTTGCAGCCTCTACCAGACCATACTTTTCTTCTGTGTGATCTTTACCTGCTTTCAGTTCTTCTTCCGGAAGCTCCTTGATTGAAAATACGGAAATCGTATTTACGATCAGACCAATAACTGCATATACTACCGCAACTGTTCTCCATGCAGCTGCTCCACCGCCTGCTGTTCTTACAAACTGGACTGTAACAGACTGAATCAGTAAGCTTGTCGAAAATGCAAAGATAAAACGACATGACCCCATCTCAACACGTTCTCTGCTGTTTTTTGTACAGAAAGTAACCAATGATGCATACGCAATATTGTTCGCAGTAAAGAATACTGCATTTAACAGTGTATATGCAACAAAGAACCATGCATACTGTGCCGTTGTTCCAAGAGTGTCCGGTATTGCAAAGTTTGCTACAAGTGTTACCGCACAACCAATATACGCATAAAGCATCCAAGGTCTTGCTTTTCCAAGTCTGCTTTTTGTTTTGTCGATCATCGTTCCAAAGAACATATCACTGATTCCATCAAACAACTTTGATACCATGATCAGTGTTCCGATAATACCGGGATTCAAACCTACCGTATTTGTCAAATAAAGCATTACGAATGATGAGAGAAACGCATATACTACATTTCCTGCCAGATCCCCCGAACCATAACCAACCTTGTTATACCATTTCAGGTATTTTTCTTCTTCCATGTGAAACTTCTCCTTTCAATGTACCCTCATTTTGTTTCCACAACTTTGTTATATCTATGATATAACAAGATACATTAAAAGAGCCATGTCACAAATCGCATAAAATATGCACAAAATGATATTATTATATGGAAATTGCAATAATCTATTGCGTCATATCACCAAAAGCATGCACAAAATAGTATTATTTATGGTATACTAATTAGCAATACAGATAGTTTTCATCTATCATTGTACTTGCATTAGCAGTAATATTTTTAATGGGGGATTAAAATGTATACAAATAATGCCTATCTGAATAATTCTACTGTTGACCGAAAAGACAAATCAAAACCCTTGGTGATAACCATGTGCGGTACATACAAATTATATACCAAACCAAAACTTCCTACATGGCGTCCCCGGGGCAGGCTTGACTTTCAGCTATTATACATTGCTGCTGGAAAAGCACATTTTCATTTTGGCAGCGATACGGAAGAAACCATTGTTCCGGCTGGCCATATGGTATTGTATCGACCTAAAGAACCTCAAAAATATGAATATTACGCCAACGACCAGACAGAAGTTTTCTGGGTTCACTTTACCGGTAACAATGTTACTAATTTACTACGTTCTTATGGATTAACCAATGATAAAAAAGTTTTTTATTGTGGTTTTGATTCCGAATATAAAACTCTTTTCCAATCAATGATAAAAGAATTACAGATGTGTCAGGATGGATACCCTGAAATGCTGGAAATGTATTTACGCCAGATTTTTATAAAACTAAAACGCCATTTTCATTCTTCTATAACTATCACAAGCTCTCGTACTGCTGCTGAAATAGACGGTGCTGTTTCCTACTTTAGTGAACACTATAATGAACAGATCAACATCGATGATTATGCCAAACAGAATTTTGTCAGCACAAGCTGGTTGATCCGCAATTTCAGATTATATACTGGAATTACACCAAAACAATTTATTATGAAAAAAAGAATCTATAACGCAGAAATTCTTCTGCAAAATCAGCATTATAGCATTAATGAGATTGCTCGTATTGTAGGCTATGACAATCCTTTGTACTTCAGCCGTATTTTTCAAAAAACGAAAGGTATCTCCCCTTCTGAGTATAGAAAAAATGCATAAACCAAAAAGCAGAGATGTACTATTCTCTGCTTTTTGCAACTTTTGTCTATTTATTTTTTCATTTTGGCACGAAATACGCTCTTTCTCATTTTATAATGGCATCGTAAACAGAAAGGAGATGAACTTCCATGAGAAACAAATTCCACAACTATATTGAAAATATACTCAGCTTTTATTCAACCTTCTTCACAAATGGATATTACCGTTTTTAAATACTATTCGGTTGCCCTTTATCACAAGTCTACAGTTCTTTCAGAATTTCTCCAATATCTTCATTCATGCAGACAGACTTTCTCGTTATTTCTTCCGGTGCATATGCTTCCCCCTGATTCAGGCACACATAAAATGCATGTTGAAATGTGTTTGTCATCTGCCAGAACGGATATTTTATAATGCCGGGTGTATTATATCCTACTCCAAGTTCCAAGAACACGATTTTCTGTTTTTTATGATCCTGTATAAATCTCTCATACCGTTCTGACGCCTGATGCCATCCGTCATCCTCAACAAATGTCTGATCCGATCTGAGATTCATACTCATCGGCTTACCGCAACGTGGGCAATATGGAATCAGACTTGTCGGAACCGTAAGCTTTATTTCACCGCCTTCCGGTTTTTGCAATTCACCGTCTTTTATCTGGAATCCCTGACTCAGCACCATTTTTTTTATGGTTTCTTCATTGTCATAAGTTTCCTTATGGCAAGGCTCACTGCATTGAAACAGACCATAATCTCCCTGTGTGTAAAAGATTCTGTTTTTATCAAATCCGGCTTTTTGGAAACAATGATCCACATTTGTTGTCAGAACAAAATAATTTTTTCCTTTCACCAGCTCATACAGGTTCTGATATACCGGTTTTGGTGCATCCATATATCGATTAATATAGATATACCTGCACCAGTATCCCCAGTACTTTTCCAATGTTTTATATGGATAGAAGCCGCCTGAATACATATCTGAAAACCCATATTTCTTTCTGAAATCCGAAAAATATTTATCAAATCTTTCACCGTTATACACAAAACCGGCTGATGTGGAAAATCCCGCACCTGCCCCTATGATAACAGCATCTGCCTGACTGATTTTTTCTTTTATCTGCAATATCTTATCCCAGTAACTGTTTGTAGAGCCGTTCATCTTCCTCTTTAAAAACATTAAATATCACCTTTATCTTTGATTTTGTCTTTTCTTTATATTGCTTAACTGTCTGTACTGCAAGCTCGGCCGCCTTTTTATTTGGAAACATAAATACACCTGTTGAAATACAGCAAAAAGCAATACTATTTACTTCATTCGCATCAGCAATCCCAAGACACGATTCATAGCAGGAAATCAGTAAATACTCATGTTGTTTTGTCAGCTTTCCCTGTACGATCGGACCAACCGTATGAATCACATAATCACACGGCAGATTAAACGCCGGGGTGATCTTTGCCTGACCTGTCGGTTCTTCGTGTCCCTGTTTTGCCATCATATCATTACAATAATTCCGAAGCTGAATTCCAGCATAAGTATGTATACAATTATCAATACAATTATGACATGGCTGATAGCATCCTGTCATGCCGCTGTTGGCTGCATTTACAATCGCTCCCACTCCAAGCCTTGTAATATCTCCCCTCCAGATATAAAGATCAGGCTGTACCTCCTCCATATCTGCAAGAGTGACAATCCCTTTCTTCTTATTTTCTTCTGAAAGGTATGCATCCTGAATCTGCAAAAATGCGTGATCCATTTCCCCCGGCATTCTTATATTCATAAGTGACCGTAGCAAAACTTTTTGCCGGGTAGTCTCAGGAGGAATTTTCATATTCGTATACTCTGGCTGTTCTTTCAATAATCCTTCAATCAAATATCTTCTTCTGTCATTCTGATTCATTTCCTGATCACCGCTTTCACCGGACAGTTTTCATGACAGTTTCCACAATGCAGACAGTGCTCCTGCCTGATGACAAAAGGTGTTCCCTTCTCAATACATTTCTGTGGACAATGTTTCATACATGTCCCACAGCCGATACAGGATTCTGTTATGTAATATCCCTTTTCTTTTACACTTACATTTCCCAGAATATATGTCTCCCGGAAAATTGGATTTACGCCAAGATTAAAATACTCCACTTCCGCCTTATCAATACAGAAAATAATACCGATTTCTCTTGTATCCCCCGGATATACATTCGCAAGATATGGCTGTTCTTCAAAAATGAGATCCATCCATTTTTTCTGTTCATTCTCTGCTACTGCGTAAGCCTTTCCTGACAAACGAATCATTTCTTTGTATTTGGTATAAGCAAGAATCTGAACTCTGCCATCTTCCATTAATTCTTTACAAAAATTTTTACCTCTGGCGGTGAAAAAATAGAGTGCATCCGGCTCATAATGAATCGCACTGATATTCCGTATCTGTGGTGCTCCTTCACTGTCCACTGTTGCAAACGCAAGCACTCCCACCAGTTCCATTTTTTTCAAACATGTTGCTAAATCCATCTTATCGCTCCTCCAGTATCTCCCCGGTAATCTCATTTTTTGTCTTCCAGCACTGCGGATCAGCCCCATAAAAGTTACCGCTTGTTCCATTGGCAACGGCAGGACATCCACGGCACCATGCCTTAAGCTCACATTTGCTGCATTTTACAAATTTATCGTAATCTCTGTATTTTTCCATCTGACAGATCCAGACGTCTGCCAGCCGGTCTTCAAAAATATTGGCCACTTTACTGTCTGTCACCCTTCTGCATGCCATAATATCCCCATTGGAAGATATGGTAATATGACAGTTTCCACAGTTACAGCCACCATAGATCATTCCTGCCTCTGTACTCTCAGGAAGCTTAAACTGTCCCGTTTCATATTCATACAGCGTCCACAAATGATCCTTTTTATTAAAATAGGTCTCGCATCCTGCCTTTTCATATGCCTTATACTTTGCATCACAGACTTCCAGAAGTTTTCTGTATTCTTCCGGTGTCATGCTTGTGTCAACTTCACCACCTGTAGGCACATAACGCGAAAATGCAAAAACCTTTACTTTCGCTTTTACAACTTCATCAATAATATCCGGTATCTCATCCATATTTGTTTTGGATACCGTGCTCATAATGACACTTTTTATTCCTGCTCTGTTCAGACATCCGATTTTCTCAATCGTCAGATCAAAACTTCCCGGCTTTCTGAACCAGTCATGAGTTTCTCTCATTCCATCAAGGGACATCTGATACTTCTCACAACCACAGACCTTTAACATTCTGCAAATTTCGTCGTTCAAATGAAAAGGATTTCCCATTAAGGTAAAAGGTATCTTTTTCGATTTCAGCAATACCATTAATTTCCAAAAATCCGGATGAAGGATAGGATCTCCGCCAGTAATATAAAAATACGGCACTCTGTCATATACCTTGCAGAAATCCTCACAGCTTGCCACTACCTCTGTCATCTGCTTCCAGGTCATAGACTTTAATTCCTTACAGCCTTCGCCTGAGAAAATATAACAATGCTTACACCGCTGATCACATTCATCTGTAATATGCCACTGAAAAGAAAAATACTGACTCATCCTATCCAACTCCTTCCTTAACCTATTTTACTTGTCAGATGCTCCACATGCAGTTCCGCATGCTGCTGGTTTCTCCTCCGGTTTGTCTGCTGCTCCACACGCTGTTCCGCATGCTGCACTGGTTTCTGTTTCTGCTTTCTTTTTCCATCCGAAAAGATTTGATAATGCCATTTTGTTACCTCCCGATATTTTGTTTGTTGTTATCTTTGTTGCAAGATTATAATATCAAGAGTTCTTAACCGACAAAAGTACGCACTTTTTTATTACATAGGCATAAAAAGGTGACCCCGGTTACTTTTTTATAACCTGTTGCTTCTTTTTGCCAGCTGCATTAAAATTAAATATAATAATAAAAAATGATGTTATATGAGGAGGCGATCATATGTTGACAAAAGAAGAATTACCGGAATGTCCGGTTGCAACCACAGTTTCGCTCATCGGCAGTAAATGGAAATTGCTGATTATCCGAAATCTGCTGGAACGCCCTTGGCGATTCAATGAATTGAAGAAAGATCTTGAAGGGATCAGTCAGAAAGTTCTCACCGATAGTTTACGCTCCATGGAAAATGATGGTCTCATTATCCGCACCGTTTACCCAGAGGTTCCACCAAGAGTTGAGTACAGCCTCAGCGAATTGGGACTTACTCTAAAACCTATTCTCGACTCAATGGTCGAATGGGGGAATACCTATAAAAAAATGTAGGAAGAAATTTTTAATGGCTCGAATATAAAAGACCTATTGTGGATAATGACTCCACAATAGGTCAACTATTTATGAATACAGCATACTTCAATTATTTATTCCTCGATTAAAAATGTTATAGTATTAATCTCATCTGATCCTAGCACCACTTTTCGTTCTAATTTAATTGATTACAAGTGTCCGATAAAGTGTCGGATAATCAATTATGTGCTTTCTAAATAATATATTTAGCAGCTGGTCCTTTTCCAGCTTTCTTAATCAAACTATTTGCAATCATCTTATCAAGTAATTTTCGTACTCCGGTCTTAGACTTATAACCACCAATATCTGCCGCCTCTTGTGAAGAAATACTTGCATTCTGTCTGATATACTCTAATATTCTTTCTTCTTTCGACATTGAATTTGGTATCGCTTGGTCTGTATTTTCGTTTCTAATATCAGCAACTCCCGGAATATATACAATCTGTCCAACTTCCAGTTTCAATGTCACTCTATCTGAACACTCTGAAAAATCAAACTCCAGTTTCTTCCAGTTCTGCTCTTTCCAAGCAGTCATAATCTTGTCAACACCACTTCCGGCACGTTCACCGATATTGACGAACCCAAACATCTTGAGAATATTCGGGTTTTGGATCACTATTAACTCCAGCATAAAATTCTTCCTTTGTTATTCGGATTTTCCCCGGATTGGATATGGTCAGTTTCTTTCCTTTTTCGACCACAAGAATCCCCCGTCTGCCATAATAATTCGTATGTGCCAGAGTGTTCGCCAATGCTTCCTCTAGAGCATCATGAACGTCCACTCTCTGAGCGTTGTTTTTCTGCGTTATCATTACACCATTCACAATATATTTCATACAGTTCCTTCGTTGGAATAGAAACATCTTCCTGATAATGCAGATAGCCCTCCGATTTTAAGAAATCTATCATGTTGTCATCACATCTGTGGGATTCTTCCATATTGTCCTGGTTTTCTCGCTAATCGTAAAGTGAAAATCGTTATGCATACCTTTATTCTCCACATTAAACCTCTACATACTACTAATAAAAAGAATGTACAATATCATTTTGGATTGCTGCGTTTCCCATTCCTCTTTAATGACTTATTCCTTTTGATTTTCATTATCTTAAACTCATTTTTAACTTCATTTAATCACAATAGACAAAATAAAAGGTATCCCAAAGAGTAACTTTTCAAATAATATATTCTATTTTCTTTCTGCACATATAGCATTCCAAGCCACTTTATGCTCATAATTTATATCTTCATCCACTGCTAGTAAATCTGTATACGCATTTATAAATTCATTTGTAGATTTTAAAAGTCTCAGATAATATTTTATCGTTTCATATACACCATTTACTATTATTTCACATCCATTTGATTTTCTAAAATCACTAATCAAATTTTGAACATCATCCCATTCATCAAAATCAGGTTTAGCCGTTGAAAGTATAAAATATCTCTCTACCGATTCCGTTTGAACTTTCTGGATTGCCTCGCTTACATGTGAAATTCCTACCGCAATTTCATATTTGATTTCGACTGCCTCAATTGGTCGTCCATTTTCCCATAAATCTATATCACCAACTGTTCCACTCTTTCTATTTGCTGTCTTCATCCTTTCCAGCGGCTTTAGTTCAAAACCACTATATCTATCAACATCATTCATCAGACATTTATAAATAGCATACACTGCTATTTGCGGAAGTCTTGGTGCATTTTTCTCATAACTTGCCGAGAATTGTTTATGAAGGATCTCCATAATTTGATCAATGCTCAGATTTTTAGGCTTTGTTAATGGAATATTTCCCTTATTTCTCTCTTCTATCATTTTCTCTAAAATCAGAGTAGTAATTTTCTTTACTCTTTCAGTAGAGTCTGCATCTTGTATCAAATTAGCTGTAATTATAAAATCCGATCCGGCTTTCTTTGGCACAGTCTTCAATATGACATCTGGCGTATATGGTTGTGAATAGGAAAGCGTTTGACTCAACCAATGAGTATCTACATTATATGGCAACCCTTTTTGAATTAAAAACGGAACTGTCACATTATGATCTACTCCTCTTGCTGAAAATCCATTATCATACTCCGCTTTATGACTTCTGATATCTTGTTCAGGATGTAATATCTTGTATATTGCCAATGTTATAGCAGCTCCGCGGCAGGCATGCTTGGTATTTGCAAGTTCAATTATTACCTTGGAATCCGATTCTCCTATTGTTGCTATTAAATCACTTATATCATCCTTTTTGCTTTCAAGTTCAGCTGCCTCATAACACTCTGATAAAATTTCAGTAAGTTTCTCTTTTTCTCCCAGTTCTATTACATCTTCTTTTTCTTTAGCCATTGCTTATTGCCCCCTTACATTTATCAAACATCACCCGTTCCGATAGCATAGGAAATGGATATGTACATATAATTTCATCTGTTCTAATAGTTGGATGAGTATTAGTTGTTCTTATATCGAATCTAAGTTCTCTCATCATTAAAATAACCATCTCAATTTGATCTAACGATATTCCTAATTGCTGAGCTACAATTTCTCTCGAAAGATATATTCCACAGTTATAAGAATCACCAAAATAATTAATTGCTCTCACCAATAAGCTATCTGTTTTATACTTCAATTCCGTTTTTACTCTTACTGTATCACCTCGATTTGCATAATGCCCATAGATATCAATTAGTGAATAGAATTGGCTCATATCTACCAATTCTTTTTGAATTATATCCCATTCAGCAAATACATCTTCTACATTCAATAAATCGGCTTTAAAGTCAACTGTATCAATCTTTAGCATATATTTTTCTAACCCTGTAATGTTAACGTTAAATTTGTAATTTTTATTACTAGTTTCTTTACAAGATATCGACCTTATTTTAAGACCGCCTTTTTTGCAGTCAGAAGCTACTCTTTGCAACGAAGTATACTTTAAAACCTGTGCTTTTGACGGACGATGATCTGTTATTTTTTTACTATATCTATCAATATAGCCAACGTAGTATTTTCTTGAGAAAAGATGACTTTCCGTTTTTTCTTCAGCTTCTCCACTCTTAGGTGCGTTTAACGATCCATTGAATTCAATAACCTCTTGACATCCAAATCTTTTCTCTATCTCTTTTTTTGCAATATCTTTATATAGATTACTAATTTCTCTTTGTCGTGTTCTGAAAGTAGATTTAAAATTCTCTGACCTTACAGGATACGTAAGATTATTTGTTGGGCGTAATATTTGTTCTTTTACAGAAACAGCTAACACTTCCGCCAATTTAGGCGGAACAGAATTTCCTATTTGTGCAATAATCTGTGCATTAGTTCCCGTAATAATATAATCATCTGGAAATGATTGAATTCTTTTTAATTCATGTATCGTAAAATGTCTATTATTCCAATGAAATGGACCAGTAAATTTTCCAGGTTGTGCTTTTAATGTCCTACACGGTCTGTTTCGGTCTGCCTTATATAGAAAGTCATGAAATTTAGATCTCCATGCGAAATATGGTTCAGGATATCCCATTTCCTTAGTAAAAAACGAATAATTTAATCCTTCTGGAACCAATGGAAGTAGATGCCCATAGAGACCTCCTATATCCTCTGACATATTACCAGCTTCATCTTCAATATCTTTGATTGCTTCCCATATTGAAACTAAATCTTTTCCTGTATGTGAATCAGGTCCATTTGTTGGCTCTGGAAAAGTAAAATCCGTATCTAACGTACCAACTAAAATTAGTCTCTCCCTATGTTGTGGGATTCCATAATCAGCTGCGTCAAGGATTTCTGCCTTAATTTTGTATCCTAAAGCAGAAAACGATTTATTAATTTCATCCCATGCCTCTCCATTATTTGCTCCTTTTAGACCATATACATTTTCAAAAACAAAAACTTTAGGTCGCAAAATATCCAATACATTACAATAGCTTTCAAATAATTTTCCTCTATCATCTTGTATTCCTGGAACACCGCCAGATCTCCGTCCAGCAGCAGAGAAAGGCTGACAAGGTGGTCCACCAATAACACACTCTATGTCCTTATCTACAAACTCATTCGGATTAAAGTTTCTAATATCATCACAGAATATTTTCGCATCAGGGTTAAAATATGTACCATTATTCCTATTTACTCTTAATGTTTCACAATATTGTTTTTCTATTTCTACGCATCCAATAATATCAAAACCAGCCCTATGAAATCCTATATCCAATCCGCCAGCTCCGGAAAACAAACTCAATGTTTTCATGTTAATTACTCCTTATAATTAATATCAATTAAATCATCTACTGTACAGTTAAGAAATTCACATATTTTCCCAATACTATCTAATGACACTGGTTCTTCATGCCCCATTCTCGCAAGCACGTTTGAACTTATGTTTGCATTCTTAATCAAATCAGTTCTCTTCATTTTTTTATCAATTAAAAGCTTCCATAGCTTGTCATAGCAAACCTTCATCAGCACCTCTTTTTTATGCACTTATTTTTATTTGATAAAATCAATAATTGATACATCATTAATTTACCATACATCTCATCTTATTTCCATTAATTATTTATTTTGTATGATAAATAATCACTATATCGTTAGCACCACCTTATACAAAGCATCTGTCATATACTAAATAAGATTCACCTAAGATTCAGCAAGCTCCCCCCTTCATGACATAAAAAAAGCAACCGGAACATCTCTGTATCGATTGCCATGATAATCTTACTACAACCACAACAAAAATAAAAGTGGCTATATATTAGTTTTTTGTAATAAAATAGTAGGCTTTTGTGGTTATGACTGATTTGATTTCTTTGTCCTAGCAAATTCATGATCATAATATCATATCTGTTTTGGCATTACAATTATATCGTTGTTAGTCTGTCGTTAACTCATGGTCAATTTATGACTCCATTTTTACCACCAAATCAGAACCTACATCCTTCCCTAATAGGATGGATCATATTAATCTCACCTAGGTAATAAGCTAGTCTCTCGCTCATTTCTTTCTTATTGGTTATGTCAGCCAAGAAATTTTCCTTTTTCAGCTTACGATACAAATCATCAAACTGGCTTTCGATAAACTGCACCAAACAGAAAACGGTTCCTTTGGAAATATCAACAGTTCTCGTCTTGCCCGCCCAAGAATATACATCGCTGAATAATCTCTTTCAGCCTCATGCAACGTATCTAAATCCCTTATATCCAGTTTATTCTTTAATACATTTGTTCCCGGATAACAGTACTTTGCATCCTGTTCATCATCATAGAAATAATCATACTCTTGATCCTTCAACCTGCTTCTTGGATACTCTGTATTTCTTATTTAATTCTGTAATTGCATCTGCAACAGAAACCTTTTTGACCAAGACATCTCTTACTCTTTGGCGACATTCTGCATCAAACGGCATGCTTTCCATTTTAAAACTGGATTCAATACTGCTTACTCTTCTATCAACTGTCATACGCGTATCCTTTCCCCTTTACCTTTCACAGAAAGGTATTTGTTCTTCTATAGTATACCACAAAACGCTACATCTATACTACAAATTTCCGTATTATGAAGAGCGAACATAGTTTGCAAGCTTATCACCAAACACGTTCGAGCCCTTGTAAATCCAGCATTTCCACCACTTCCCAGCTCTTACTTCTCATCAACGACCTGAAAGATGTAGAACTTGAGGTAATAACTCTCGTCCGCTGCCCACAGGATCGGATGATCCGGGCCCTGTGTCTTGAATTCTACCTGGCGGAGACGCTTATGCGCACCATGAGAAGCTTCCCGGATTGTTTTGGCAAAAAGCTCGGGATCCATGAAATGGGAGCAGGAACAAGTTACCAGGAATCCGCCGTCCTTCACCAGCTTTAAGCCCCTAAGATTGATCTCACGATATCCTTTTACAGCATTTTTGATGGAATTGCGGGACTTGGTAAAAGCGGGCGGATCCAGGATCACCACATCATATTTCTCGCCCTGCGCTTCCAGCTCCGGCAATAACTCGAAGACATCTGCACATCGGAAGCTTACCATATTTTCCAGTCCGTTCAGCTTCGCATTTTCTGTTGCCTGATCCACAGCCAGCTGGGAAGCATCCACACCCAGAACACTCTTCGCTCCGGCGATTCCCGCGTTCAAAGCAAAGGAGCCGGTATGGGTGAAGCAGTCCAGCACCTTTTTATCCTTACAGAAACGATGAATGGCGGCACGGTTATTCTTCTGATCCAGGAAAAATCCGGTCTTCTGTCCGTCCTCTACATCCACCATGTAATGCACACCGTTCTCCACGATCTCTACTTTCGTGTCAAACGGTTCGCCGATGAAGCCTTTATAACGCTCCATACCCTCCTGTAAGCGTACCTTGGCATCACTCCGCTCGTAGACACCGCGGATCACAATGCCATCCTCCGCCAGTACTTTCTTCAAAGCATCAATGATCACAAGCTTCCACTTATCGATTCCCAATGCCAGAGATTCCACTACCAGTACATCCGAGAATTTATCAATGACAATACCCGGCAGGAAATCCGCCTCTCCGAAGATCAGACGACAGCTGGAGGTATCAATGGTCTCCTTGCGGTAATTCCAGGCATCCCGCACCCTCTGCTCAAAAAATGCCTCATCGATCACCGTATCCTTCCTGCGCGCCAGCAGACGAAGCGTGATCTTGGAATTGGTATTGATATAACCGTATCCCATGAAATAGCCGTCAAAATCATGAATGTTTACAATGTCGCCATTCTCAAACGTCCCCAGGATGGATGCGATCTCATTATCGAATACCCACATTCCTCCAGCCTTCAGTGTTCTGCCCTCTCCTTTTTTCAATGTTACCGTTGTATTGTACATAGAATTTCCTCTCTTAATTTCGTGGTTTTATCGTTTTTGCAACTTTTTCTTCTATCATATTCGTTTTTTGCTTGACAATCAATGGGTTTTTATTTATTATTTTAATGTTGACGCAATTAATGTTCACATCGTCGCGTGGCTCAGTTTGGTAGAGCGCTGCGTTCGGGACGCAGAGGTCGCAAGTTCGAATCTTGTCGCGACGACTAAAAAGACTCCCTCACACATGTGTGAGGGAGTCTTTTTGTCTCCACATTGTTCTAACTTATAACCTCTAGTCGACACGAACACACCGTTCGGGCGCAGAGGGTCCACGAGGTCCGGGGGACCTCGGCCTGGACCGACCGAAGCGGAGCGGAGACCCCACGAGGTCCGGGGGACCTCGGCCTGGACCGACCGGAGCGGAGACCGCAAATTCAACTTTCACTAGTTCAATCACGGGCTGAACGCCGCAAATTCTCTCCAATCCCCATAATCACAAACACCGTCGAAATATTCATCACCTGCTGGAAGCTGAACATATTGTTCACCGTATAGGCCAGCACACAGAACCCGCAGGCTCCCACCAGCATCGACTTTTTCCCGGCATGCAGGAAATTACGGATTACTGAGATCATCATTCCCGCATAACTGACCAGCCCCAGCACTCCTATATCCACCAGGATCGTCAGCCATTCATTATGTGCATTAGTGAGGCGGTTTCCATAGAAGAAATCATACACCATATTTTGCAGCTCCGGGCTGGCCTCATTTGACAGAAACGCATACATGCAATCCGGCCCTACGCCGAAAATCTTATGTAACAGATCTGCTTCCCAGAAGCAGCTGGCTCCCGCCGACCAGGTGGCTCCCCTGTTGCTGCCCCAGGCCGCGCTGAACATCAGCCAGTTGCTGCCCCCGTCACCTGCCGTCTCCGTCAGAAAGGACGTCAGTTTTCCGCCCAACAGCGTATTCGCCAGGATAAACGCTAATAATGCCACGCTCACAACCGGCAGTGCTACGCACAATATCCGATAGATGCCCCAAAAAAGTTTCCCACGGTAATGATTTCTGTTATTGCTGGTATGTACCAGCCACAGCACCACTACTGACACGATCGTCATAATCACACTCATTGCGGAAAACGTCAGGATATCCGTCACTTTTTCCATTGGCAGTTCCTGCGAAAGCACATTGCAGCTCCGCAGAATATATGTGATCAGACATGCCACCGATAACAATGTCATTTCCTGCCAGAAGCATTCCATTTTTCTGCCATCTTTCACAGACATGCCAAACAATACAAACAGCATTACGGCTAAAGTTACAACACCACTGCTGCTGCCCTGGGTTACCAGAGAAGCAAAACCAATCGTCACATACCCCATCAGCAGCGCTCTCTTCCAAGTGATCTCCGATCCCATCCACCATAACAGATAAACTCCACCGAACAGCACCGTCACCAGATAACCGCAATACCAGTTAATATTTCCCACGGTAGAAATAAAGGAGGAATTGATGATCTCCTTATCTACAAGGCACAGCCCGAATTTATTCATATATCCGAGGAAAAAAACAATGGTCGACACCGGCAATGTCAGGATCACGATCCAGTCGTTTCTCTGCCACATCCGTGAGATCATAAAATATACAATGACCGCTCCCAGCTGGGTCCACATCCCCATCCGCCAGGATGCCGTCCCCCACAGTGCCTCCTCCCGATACCGGGTAAACACATAGGACATTACCACGGCAATCCCGTATAGAGCAGCAAATTTATCCGTGGTGTTCAAAGCCTGCCAGATTCTTTTCGGAATAGTCCGAAATTCCGGAAGCTCCTGTTTCTGCTTTGCCACAATGAGGCGAAGGATCAGCCACAACACAAATACCGGAAGCAGACATTTCCCCACATAAGTCATAGTCTTAATAAAAAAATTCTCCTTGTCTGTTCCGATCTGGGCATAGCCCCTGTTGTACAACGGCAGTACAGCCAATATCACAAACAGATACACGCTGATCACGATATCACACAGGAACCGGCTGAAATTGCATAGCGTTTCTGCCACCGATTCCACAGAATTTTTCCCTTTTGTTTTTTTTGCCATAGATCCGTCTCTCCTAAGCTTCCTTTGTCTAATACTTTTATGATAGCTTTCGCCACTTCTTTCGTCAATCTTTTCTCATTCCCGCCGGCCCTGCTCCCGCTGCCGGTCATACATACGGGCCAGGCTGTGATAAGTCTCATAGATGAGCACAAATCCCAATGGCCCCTTGATGATCCCCCAGACGCCAAACAGCCGGATTCCGGCATACAACGACACTAGCACTGCTATGGGGGATACCCCTATTTTCCTGCCGATGAGACGAGGCTCCATGACCTCCCGCAGAAAAATGCAGACCACATACAATACACCACAGACCAGCGCCCGGCCCCAGTTGCCATCCAGGATCTGAAACATGCCCAGCGGAACCAGTACCACTCCCGTTCCGATAAAAGGCAGCGCATCTAAAATCCCCGCCAGGATCCCCCACAAAATACCATGATTTATTCCGGCGATTCCTAATGTTGCCGCAGCTGTCATGGCAATCGTGGTCATAATGATCCCCTGGGCCTTTACAAAAGTGGCAATATAACGGACGATCCCGCAGATCACCTCCAGAAGTACATGACAGGCCTCCTGATCCAGCAGACGGTTCATAATACCGTCATAGTCTTTCGCCAGCAGCACCGAAGCGATCAAAAACGTCACCAGAAATCCTCCCAGCTCCGCGAACCACTGCACATACTGCATAGACTGGGAAAGCATTCCCGGCAGAATATTTTCTTCCAGTGAATCCAGCCCCTCCTGTAGTCTGCCACTGACCGTATTTTCCAGATACGCAGTGTCCACACCAATAATCTCTCCCACGCTGCGACACAGCCCCCGGACGGCTTCCAGCCACTCCTGCTCCCGCAGTTCCAGATTGCCGATCCATACCGGCAGGCTGCCTAGCATCCAGGACACCAGAATCCAGAGTAACCCCACCAGCAACACTGTTGCCACGATGAGAAGCACTATGGCACTGAGGGGTCTGGGAAAATGCAGACGCTGATTCATCCGCTTCATCATTGGCCCAAAAATTGTGACAAACAGCATGGCCAACAGTACCGGTGCCGACAGAGGTGTCAGATATTGCAGAAAAAAATAGACTGCCCCCGTTACCAGAAGCAGTACTATCATCTTTTTTCCTATTATTTTTTTGCCAAATTCTCCCCAATCCATGCCGCACACTTCCTTTTTGGGATTAGTGTGTGCCGGACAGGCTTTTTTATCCTTCGAAAATATCCTCCGAAGGAATTTTTGTAAATTTTTCAAATGCAGGATTCTGCGGTTTCACCCGGAATGACATCTTTTTGCCGTTGCCGGGATGGGTAAAATCCAGAGAATATGCGCAAAGTGCCACGCCGCGATATGCCGGACTCCCTGCCGTTCCGGCGACTGTAGTGTTCCCGTATTTGGTATCTCCCAACAACGGCCATCCCGCATGGGCAAACTGCACGCGGATCTGGTGGAACCGTCCGGTCTCAATGCAGACATCTGCCAGTGCCAGCGGCATAGGCTGATTAATTTTCTCCAAAATGCTATAATGCAGTTTTGCGATCTTTGCGTCCGGAAAATTCTTCTCTCTGCCGGTGACTGCCACTGCCACGCTGCCCTCTTTCCGTAGATAATCCACAAGCTCCCCTTCCGAAGCATCAGGATATCCACAGAGTACCGCATAATACTGTTTATTCAATGTGCCCGCCGACAATTGTTTCGTCAGAACTGCTGCCGACTTTTTCTCTTTGGCGAATACCAGCACACCCTCCACCGGCTGATCCAGTCTGTGGACTATGCCCAGATATGGCTCTCCTTTTCCCGGTCCCAGCCTCCCTGTGTCGGGAAGCTTTGCAAGATGGGATTTCAACTCGCTGACCACATCCGGTTGTCCGATCCGGGCAGACTGTACCGCCAGCCCTGCCGGTTTGCGGATCACCAGTATGCTGTTGTCTTCGTATAATATCTCTGTTCTCATTTTCGCAGCCCCTTGGGATAATGGTTCTTCATGATGCCTCCGGCCAGTTTTCCCCAGCCCAGGCTGATGCCGTCCACGCAGATCAGATACCAGCCCTTCTCGCCTTCCGCGGAAAAAGTCTGTCCCTTCAGATAAGCAGCCGCTTCCTCCACGGACAGATTCCATACATGCTTCACATCCTTCGGGCACAGCGCCAGTGCCAGCGCATGAGCCGGTTCGAAACGATTCTTTTTCAAGGTTCCCAGGTGCAGTCCCGGACGCAGCACTTTCAGCCCCTTGACCCCTGGCATTCTCTCCGGCATACGGTACAGATTATCACCGAACGCCAGAAATCCTTCTCCCGCCGTACACAATCCCGCTTCCCCCATCAGCTTCTCCGAAAAAGTCTCTTTTGCAAAAGCAAAATATTCCGCCCAGTCCTTCGCAAGGTTCTTTGCGGGGATTCCTTTTTCTGTTCCCGTTGCGCACACCGGCTGATACCCCTCCGGAAGCTTTCCCTTCTTCTGCAATACCGCGGCGTAATGACCTTCTCCCTTCAGCTTATGAGGCCACAGGCGCAAGGTACCTTCGATTCCCGGCGCGGGATTCTCCACGCAACCCGGAATGCCGTCACAGCCCTCCGGGATCCCCAGTGCTTTTTTATCAATGGGAACGATCTCGAATTCCTCATGCTTTGCCAGAAAACGGCTGATACTGCCTTCATTCTCCGCAGGTGCAAACGTACAGGTAGAATACACCAGTCGGCCGCCGGGTACCAGCATCCGGGCGGCACATTCCAGAATGCCGTCCTGCCTGTCCGCACAGAGCTGTACATTCTCCGGGCTCCACTCCTCGCAGGCCACCTCGTTTTTCCGGAACATTCCTTCTCCGGAACAGGGGGCATCCACCAGAATCCGGTCAAAATATTCCTCGAAAATATCCGCCAGGTGCTCCGGCGTCTCATTCAATACACAGGCGTTGCGGATGCCCATGCGCTCCACGTTCTCCGAGAGTATTTTCGCCCTCGCCGGGTGGATCTCATTCGTGACAAGCAGTCCTTCTCCCCCCATCGCTGATGCGATCTGGGTACTTTTCCCTCCGGGAGCAGCACATAGATCGAGGATCCGCTCTCCGGGCTGTGGTGACAGTAGTGTCACCGGTGCCATGGCACTGGGCTCCTGGATATAATACAGGCCCGCTTCATGCCAGGGATGCTTTCCGGGCTGGTCCTCTTTTGTGTAGTAATAGCCGTTGTCCGCCCAGGGAACCGGATGCAAACGAAAGGTCTGCTGTATTTTTTCTTCTATGACAGTACTGTCATCTGTCCGTCCGGACTCCGTCCGCAGTTTTAGGGGATTCAGACGCAGTGCCTGATATTTTTCATGGTCAAAACTTACCAGGAACTCCTCGTATTCCGATCCCAAAAGTCCCTGCATTCTCTCTAAAAACACCTGTGGAAGCATGGATTTCCTCCATTTCTATAATCTGTTCCCATTAACTGTATCACAGCTCCTATTCGGGGGCAATCATTTCTTGCCAACCGTAACCCGGGCAACTATAATATTTCCTGTAAGTGTTTGTATTGTTGTAGTTCTGAAAGAGTAACCCATTGTTTATATTTTTATTATTTTCATTAAGAAAAGAGGTTCCTATGTCTATCTTCAGAAAAACACTGAGCTGTGCCGTTCTGGCGGCTCTGAGTACCTGTGCACTGGCCGGCTGTGGCAAACAGGATGCAGCCAATGAAACCGCAGCGACCTCCTCTGAGACACCTTCCGCTGCCATCACCGAGACCATCTCCGAAAGCACAACCGCTCCCGAACAGACATCCGTCCCCGAAACAGTCGAAGCCCAGCCTGCGGAAACTGCCCCCCCATCTTCCGAAGCACTCTCCGTGGATGCCTCCACGCCCTTCGGACAGCACGGCGCTCTCCATGTAGAAAACGGTAAGCTGACAGACGAAAACGACAACACCGTTCAGCTTTACGGCATGTCTACCCACGGAATTGCCTGGTTCCCCCAGTATATCAATTATGATTCCCTCCGTACCTTGCGGGACGACTGGAATACTAACTGTATCCGCCTCGCCATGTATACGGCGGAATACGGCGGCTATTGTGCCGGTGGAGACAAAGAACAGCTGAAGCAGCTGGTAAGAGACGGTGTATCCTACGCCACAGAGCTTGGAATGTACGTGATCGTAGACTGGCATATTTTAAGTGATTGCAACCCGAATCAGAACAAAGATGAGGCGATCGCCTTTTTCCGGGAAATGGCGGAAGTTTTTGCCGACAACGACAATGTGCTCTATGAGATCTGCAATGAACCCAACGGCGGTACTTCCTGGGACAGCATCAAGTCTTACGCAGAAGAAGTCATCCCGGTGATCCGGGCGCAGAAGCCGGATGCCGTAATTCTCGTGGGAACACCAACCTGGAGTCAGGAGATCGACAAGGCTGCCGCTTCTCCGCTGGATGACAGCAATGTAATGTATACGCTGCATTTCTACGCAGGCACCCATAAAGACGACCTGCGGAACCGCTTAGAGACCTATGTTCAGAACGGGCTTCCGGTATTTGTCAGCGAATTTGGCATGTGCGATGCCTCCGGCAATGGCGCCAATGATTTTGTTTCCACCACCAAATGGCTGGATCTGCTGAACAAGTACCAGATCAGCTTCTGTTGCTGGAATCTCGCCAACAAAGACGAAAGCAGCAGCGTCTTCAAGGCTTCCAGCACGGCACTTTCCGACTGGACCGACGATGATTTCAATGAATCCGGACGCTGGATCCGTGACTACTTCCGCGGAATGCCACAGAAATAGCCACATATCATTTCTTTACAATAATTCTTCGTCATAAACCGCTCTGCCGCCACCGATGAATTTCGGTCTGGTGCGGGCGCATACCACATGGGCGTCTCCGATCTGTCCGGACCGGAGGCGCACCGGTACTGCCACATCTCTCAGATGCATTCCGATCAGCGTATCCCCGATATCCATTCCTGCTGCCGCCTGAATATGTTCCACAGCCACCGGATGCTCGAAGGCTTTATACGCCGCCGTCGCAAAAGATCCGCCTGCCTTAGGCTGAGGTACCACATTTACCATGGGATAACCATATTTTACCGCAGCCTCTTTTTCCAGAATCAGTGCACGGTTCAGATGCTCACAACACTGCGCAGCCAGATATACCCCGGCTTCCTGCGTGGCCTGGTAAATACCGCCGAAGACCATCTCCGCCAGCTCCGGGCTGGAATAGGTACCAATAGTAGCACCTCCCACCTCACTGGTAGAACAGCCTACCACAAACAGCTCTCCCTGCTCCAGCCTCGCCTTTTCCAAGATCTCCTTGGCCGCCAGATAAGCCTCTTCTGCAATGATTGTCATATCTTCTGTCATGACGAATACCTCCCAGATTATTTTTTAGTTATTGCCATCTTTTCTGCCTTTCCCGGCAGATAGACTGCTTTCTATAGTTACAGCAGACAGTTTTCCAATACCAATATCATTAAAAAAACGATATTTGCTATGGTAAACCATCCAAAATACTTCTTTTTCTCTCCCGGAATCTGTCTGGCCACCTGTTTATAAGAGATCAGACTGGCCATGGATGCGATCAGCGTCCCCAACCCTCCCAGATTCGTACCGATGATCAATGCCGTTATATTTTCCGTAAATCCGGATAACAGCAGGGCCGCCGGAACATTACTGATCACCTGACTGGCAATCACGGCTGTCATCACTTCTCTACCTCCGATGATCTTCTGCAGGAAATCACAGAAAGCAGGCATTCTTCCCATATTTCCTATAAAAATAAAGAAGCCCACAAACGTCAGCAAAAGCGAATAATCCACTTTTATAAGAGTACCACGATCTAAAAGGAGAACCGCCAATGCCACAGTTCCCAATGTCACCGGATAAGGAATCATATGAGCCACAGTCAGCAGACACAACACAAATAACAGCAAATATGCCGGAAGTAAATATTTCTTTTGTTCCAGCTTCTCATCTTCTGTCAGCAAAACTTCTGCTCCCCGGACTTCGATTCCGCTTCGTTTTGCCACAATTACCACACAGATCATCAGTAAAAGCAGTGACACCAGAGAATAAGGCAGCATCAAAAGTATAAATGTTCCAGCGGACATCTGTGTTTTCCCATATAAATACAGATTCTGCGGATTTCCGATCGGCGTCAGCATACTTCCCAGATTGGCAGCTATCGTCTGCAGAACGATCACAGGTACTGCCAGTTTTTTCACAGCTTCTTCGCCTGTCAGCCGCAGCACAATGAAGGTAAACGGTACAAACGTGATCAATGACACATCATTGGTGATGATCATACTGAAAATGAAACACAATAGTACCAATACCTCTGCCAACTGTATGGTATTCTGTGTATGTCGCAACAGCGTTTTTGCAATATTACGGAAAACACCCAGTTTCTGCAAGCCTGCCATCACCGTCATCAGGCAGAAAAGGATCGAAAGTGTGCGGAAATCAATATATCCTGCATATTCTCTGTCCGGCGGAATCATCACCGCAGACACTATTGCCAGCAGGATCGCTACGGTCAGAACCGTCTCTCTTTTTAGGAATTCACTCAGTTTTCTCTTTACTTCCATACTCATTTGTTCCTTTGCCCCACAACCTCACAAAATAATTTCAGAGGAATATAGTAAAATTAAGAATATTTTCTACGGAGCATGTTATGTCTATTCTGCCCCCTCTGCTCTTCGGCATCTCAGCCAGTCTGGATGCCCTTCTGGTAGGTATGGCTCTGGGCCTCCAGAAAGTCCCTCTGCCTGCCAGACATAATCTGCTGATCAGCACAGTCACCCTGATCGGGACTGTGATCTCTATAGGTCTTGGCAACCTGTTGTTACCCTTGTTTCCCATCGGCATCGGTACCCGGATCGGAAGCAGTGTACTGATCCTTTTCGGTCTTTACTACGTGGGAAAATGGCTGCTTTCCAGATGGCGCTGCAATTTTTCCCCGGATAATAATCTGTGCCAGAAAAAGAAAAAATTTGCCGGGCACCGGGAATTATCCCTGTCGCAGATACTGGTGCTGGGCTGTGCCCTTTCCATGAACAATATCGGCATCGGTTTCTCCGCCAGTATTACGGGACTTCCTTTCCTTCCGGCATCGGTGTCCACCTTTTTCTGCTCCTTCGGATTTCTGGCTTTCGGAAGCCGTCTGGGCAGGTCTGCTTTCCTGCAGCAGATCGGGGAATATACGGATCCCGTCTCAGGTTTATTGTTGATCCTGCTGGGGTTGTGTCAATTATACCACTGATCCGTATAGTTCCGAAAAACCTGGGGAATCTATCTGAATAATAATACCATATACCTGTTTGGCAGTCTATGCAAGTAATCAGAAAGGATTCCCCACTATGGTACAACGCTCCTTATCCACAAATCTATCCAAAAATACAGCACTTTTCCACGCTCTGCTGCCACTGGATGACAGTTTTGACCTGATCACCCGTGACCTGAAGCTGGGAAATACGCCGGCTTACTGGATCGGTGTCAATGGTTTTTGTAAGACGGAGATCCTTCAACAAATTTTTTCCGACTTGCAGGACCCCCTCTATACACTGGATTCCGAAATCCGGGATCTCCCTCGCTATGTGCAGAGCAAACTGGGGTATGCCCAGGTGTCACTGACTTCCTCTATAGATACGATTCTGCAAAATATTCTCAGTGGCCCCTCTGTCCTTCTGGTAGAAGGTTTTGCACAGGCCGTGATCATCGATGTCCGTACCTATCCTGTCCGCAGCATTTCCGAACCTGACACCGAACGGATCACCCGTGGTGCCCGGGACGGTTTTGTGGAGACGTTGTTGTTCAATACCAATCTGATCCGCCGGAGAGTGCGTTCTCCGAAACTGACATTCTCTATCTGTTCTCTGGGTGCAGAAAGCCGCACGGATGTAGCTATCGCCTATCTGGCGGATCAGGTCAATGAGGAATTATTAGATACCTTAAAGAAAAAGCTTTCCCAATTACAGATCACTTCCCTGACCATGGGCAGCAAAAGTCTGGAAGAACTCCTGATCAAAAAACGCTGGTGGAATCCTCTGCCCAGTATCCAGCTGACGGAACGGCCCGATGTGGCCTGCAGCTATCTGTGCGAAGGGCATATTCTGCTCATCGTGGACAACTCCCCTGCCGTTCTGCTGCTTCCCGGTACGATCTTCCAGTTTACCCAGAGTGCGGAGGACTATTACAACAATCCCCTGACCGGAACCTACTTCCGCATGATCCGTTTCCTGTGCATCCCGGTCAGTCTCCTACTCCTTCCGGTCTTTTTGCTTCTCGCTGCTTATTACCCGGAACTCACGGTACAGCTACAGCTTACCCCCGTCAGTGACCTGTCCCCTTTCCGGCTCTTCTTCTATGTGCTGGCGGTAGAGTTCCTGCTGGATCTTTTCAAGTATTCAGCGGCACTCAGCTCCAGCCGCGTCTCCGGTGCTCTGTCCATTGTCGGCGGACTATTAATCGGTGACATTGCTGTCAGTCTTAACTGGGCCTCCACGGAAGTCCTCTTCTATGCTGCTGTCACCATGCTGGCGAATCTGTCCCTCTCCAGTATCGAATTTGCTGATGCTCTGCGGATCTATCGAATTCTCCTGGTGGTCACCACCGGATTATGGGGTCTGCCCGGCTTTATTATCGGTCTGACGCTTGTGTCACTCTCCATGATTACCACACCAACCTTCGCAGGCTTCAGTTACTTCTGGCCCCTCTTCCCCTTTAACGGTCCCGCACTGAAAAGCCTCCTCTTCCGCCGCCCCACCTATAAGGCACAGCCAAGTAAAGTCTGGTCCCGCGGTCATGCGCATACAAAATGAAGCTCCTATACAAACCGGAACAAATACGTATTCCCTTTTGCTTCTGAAATTTTCCATGCGGACCGGAGCGGAGCGTAGACATCGAACTTTCGAGCCCTGGCAGGGCTCGAAAAAAAGAACGATACCGATTTGGTATCGTTCTTTTTTCAAGCGCGAGACGGGGATCGAACCCGCGACCCCCTCCTTGGCAAGGAGGTGCTCCACCGCTGAGCCACTCGCGCATAATGTACAGGTCAAAACCTGTATCTTGAAGGTATGAAATTAATTGTATTGACATTCATCCGCAATCTGATGAATGTCTGCTGTGTGTCTCACAGCAAAGACTATATTACATGATGAATGCCAAACTGTCAAGAAAATTTTTGAAATTTTACGAAAAATTCCACCACATCCTATTTATCCGTAGTAAGATGGCTGTATTCTCCCTTTCGATTATAGGAATCTGTCAGGTAGCTTTCATCCGTAAGAATGCATTCGATCTCCTGATCGTCCTCTTTGTACTGGCTTCTCTTCCGCAGATCCTCTTTAGTATGCTGTTGCTTTGTCTGCAGGAAATCTCCGCTATGGGATCCCAGGAATCGTCCCGGCAGTCGGTCCATCAGTTTTCTGGCTACCTTCTGTACCTGATAACGCACTTTCTGCAACGGTGTTGTCGGCACAGCCTCTCGTGTCTCTATCGGCTGGAAATAGGTATGCGTCGCCGCCGTCTCCACCGCCGCCCTGTTCAACGTAGTCTTCACGCCCACAGAATTTCCCGTAACAAGCGTCTCCTGACCCGCGATATGATTACCGCTGCCATCCTTCTGTGAACTTATCGCATCATTGGATTCTTTGCTGTCTCCCCAGATCTTCTGTAAGAGCTGTTTTCCACTATTCCCAATATTCTGTACCCAGGACAACAGGTTTCCCTTAGAATTCTCCTGCAAGGCTTCTGTAGCCATCTGCGCCGTCTGCGCGGCTCCGGACTTAGCCCCCATACTGCCCGTATCCGTATTTGCCCCATGTTCATGAAGGCATGATGTTACATGATGAGAATATGTGTCATGTCCGCTTCCGACTCCACCGACCTGCATAAGCGCCTCCGTTCCTGTTTTCCGGTTGATCTGTTCTACTATGTATATCGGAAGTATTCACTTTTTTATTCAGTCTCCCAATGAACAGATGGCCTTTTTCTTTTCTTCTGTGGCTGTCCCAACAGCGTCACAATAACATCCGTGCCATCATACTCTTGTATATCTTCTCAAAATTTTGATATCACCTGGTATCAAACCGGACAATACAAAAATAGCGGAAAGCCTTGATTTATCAAGTTTCCCGCTAAAAAAATAGAGCGGGTGATGGGAATCGAACCCACGTATCCAGCTTGGAAGGCTGGTGTTCTACC
>OGZX01001346.1_pt1 | contig 25198 bp, 18 predicted proteins | sample 1576881 | NCBI WGS metagenome assembly OGZX01 (sample SAMEA3541542, study PRJEB24748) | human gut metagenome | biome: human gut; feature: human-associated habitat; material: faeces | place: China | collected 2012
ATATCTTGTTGTTTTATACGAAATAAAAAAGATAACCTAATGAAAATGTATTGGATCGGACAGAGCAATTCTCAGATTAATTTGCTTAAACAAAGTAAACCATGCCTATCTTTATGACATACATTATAAGTGATTTTGCATAAATTTTCAATTGCTTTAAAGGTTATTTTGGTTATTCAGATACATTTTTTGATAATTTATAAACATTTAACCATATATATGACCATTCCTCCGATTTTAAGTATTTCATATAAACGCTCAATAGTAAGGACCTTTCCAAAATAATCCTGTTAGTGATGTCATAAGATTGGTCATATTAGTTGACGCTCACTTGCCTAGATTTCTGTCATCAATCAGTCATTTCTCATTTTGAAACGCATACATCAGTGTTTTTTCACAGACCTGGTTGATCATTCGTGGAATTCCGGCTGACGTTTTATGTATTTCATCTAATGCCTTGGATGTAAATATCTCCTGATTACATCTGTGGTCCTATGTCAAGAAAAAGTACAAATTAAATGTAACCAATTTTCTCTGTTCTGAGCGAAGTTTAACTTGCTATTTTTACTGCATTCTCCTCGATGTTTTCAAGATATTGTTCCTCATATTCATTTGGAGACAAATATCCACAATGACTGTGAATGCGTACGGTATTATAAAATGTTTCGATGTATTCAAAAATCAATTTATGTGCATGTGCATAATTAAAGATTTTAAACCGGTTGATCCATTCTCTCTTCAAAAGTGCATGGAAAGATTCTATACAGGCGTTATCCCATGGATATGCTTTCTTTGAATAACTGTGAATCATACCTTTGGTTGCTTTTTGAAATGCTTCCGATACGTACTGGCATCCTCTGTCGCAGTGGAAGATCAACGGTTTTTCAACATTTCTGACACGTTTTGCTTTTTCAACACATTCCACTACGTGGGATGCCTCCAGCGTCTCACTCAACACCCAGGAAATGATTTTTCTTGAATACAGATCCATCACACTGGTAAGATACACAAATCCTTCAAATGTCCAAATATAAGTGATATCTGAACACCAGACAGCATCTGGATGAGCAGGATTGAATTCCTCGTTGAGGATATTTTTGAGTTTCTGGCTGAAATCAGAGTCTATGGTTGTCTGGATATATGGTTTCACCCAATGGGCTTTGATTCCCATTTGACGCATATAGTTTCCAACTGTTTTTTCGGAAACATATTCCCCGGATTTTTGCAATTCTGCAGTAATTTTAGGAGCACCGTAGTTTTGATGGGATTCCTCGTAGATCTTTTGAATTTTTTCTTTTAAAACTGCACGGCGAACAGACGTGTCCGAAGGAACCCGTTTCTTCCATGCATTGTAACCCGAACGTGAAGCGCCTAATTTTTTCAGTATTCCGCTGACAGAAACCTGACGTTTCACGGGCAGGGATTTGATTTCTTTCACGTACTCAGAAGTAGCCGTGTAAAGAGCTTTTGTCAGTTTCCCAGAATACCGATTGCTTTTTTTAACACTTCAAGAGCATCCTTCGTATCTCGTAATTCACGCTGCAATCTGGCAATCTCTTTCGCTTCCTCACTTGCATAATTTCCAGAACCACGGGTAGGAACCTCTCCTTTATGTTCCGTTGCTGCTTTCATCCAGTTTTTCAGTGCAGATTCGCTGACTCCAAGATTCTCCGCAGCCTTGCGAAGTGGCAGCTCCGGATGATCCAAGCGATACTGTACCGCATCCTCTTTAAACTGTTGGGAATATTTTGTACCTTTTGCCATAACCATTCTCCTCCTTGATCTATGACTATCATATACTATTTATTGAAAATGGTCATGTTTATTTTGTACTATTTATATTCTAACACCATCCTGCATATGGTGGCGCTCAATAACCTTAAGATGGATAAAGGGACAAAAACACCAGTAAATCCGGTTATTCACAGCTACTATACCAACAAATGTAAAAGCAAGAAGAAAAACGTAGCTATCGGGGCTGTTATGCATAAAATCTGCAACATCATTTTTGCCATGCTCCGGGATAATAAACCGTTTAAGATCATCACTCCTCACGAACACTGTGAGCAGTATCTGGCAGCGCATCCTGACAAAGCACGGAATGCAGCTTAACAGGTTCTCATAAATTTTAAAATTTCCACATGGGTGGGCTTATTAAAGTTACCCTTTTTTACGTCAACTGCTTGAAAAAACATTTTTAACATTTTTCATTTTACCTATTGACATTTCTTAGCTGGACTTATGATTAAGTGGAGCTTCCTTTGCACATCCGGTGCAAAACTGTGACTGTCGAAGACAGGAACCAGAATACAAAAGTTTTTCCTATAAATTAGATGTGGATGGATAAGTAGGAAGGTGGTGAAAACTTTTTTGAAAAACGTGGGTTTGGGGAGCGGAATCCCCAACAAGTTGCCCGAATGAGAAAATGTAGAATTGCATTTTTGAATTGATGGGCGAAACTTGCTCTTAATGTCTAAATGTATAGAGGTTAAGAGCAGTTTCCATTAAAGAACTAAGTACTTTTTGAAGAGATAGAGAATTTTGCGGTTATAAGGAGACTACTGAAGAAATGAACAAGAGAGAGTTTTATAATCATAAAAGATCGTTTCTTTTTTTGATTTGTTTTAATCAAATTGAAATATCAAACTGGAGAATTAAATCACCAAAATTGTTATAGAAATATGTATATTGAACAGGATGTGTTTTCTTTAATTTTTGGAAACGATTCTCTAATGGATTTTCAAGGTGAGCCCCAAATCCACAATACATGCATCCATTTCTTGAATATCCCATTTCATAGAGTCGGGATATTTGGACATTGTATTTTTCAATATATTCATTAATATCATCCGTGGTCCAGAATGACAGCGGACGAGACTGATTATCTTTTCGTATGTGAAATACGTTACATCCATAGTCCAACCAATCTTTTTCTCTTTGATAACTTTCTGATGCGAGAATTCCAATTATTGCGCATTCTAACCCTAGCTCCTTGGCTTTTTTTCGTAGAGGTTCCTTTTTGAGTTTGTCACAACACTTATCAGATATAGGAAGATTTTTATATTTTAAATATTTTTTAAAATTTCTTTCCATATAATCTATTGAATTCGCCTGAGTCTTTGGTGTAAGGGCATGTTGATAGGTGCGTATGGCGTTAGACACTCTCTTAGAAAAGACAGGATATCCATAGTAGTTTACTACTCGTTTAAATGTCCAAGGTTTACCACTCGGATCTCGTGGGATGACGGAGATAATGTTAGTGCCATTTTTTTCACGTTCCCATTTAATATGTTGAATAGTTTCAGGAAATTCATTAGTAGTATTTGCAAATAGATGAAGGATGTCGGGATACATGGTTTTTGCAATATGTGAGAGAACAGTAGAATCTTTCCCTCCAGAATATGAGATATATACTTTGTCGAGACCAAATTCAGAAACAGCTTCTCTTATTAAATATTTAGTTTGAACTATTTTTGATTCTAGATTCATTTCACGTAGCGACGAGAGTGTATCTCGGCGTTGTTTGAAATACTGATGACGATTAGAACCACAATCTAAGCAAAAACGAGGATCTTTCGTGTAGCAGATTTCATCATAAATAATTCGACCACATAGTTTACAAATCATACTTGTTTTTCTCCTTGTTAATAAATTAAATATACCTAAAATGGTTGTATACAAATATAACACACAAAGATATTGTTAGTAAAGAGGGTAAAATACAAAAAATAATTGTGCAGAGATGCGAATTATTATATACTTACAAATAGTGTGATTATGTTAAAAATAAGTATATTTTACTCGTTTCACAATCGAGAGTGGAGAATTTTCATAATGCAAACAATAGGACAAAGAATTAAGAAAATCAGATGCGAGAACAGACAAAAGCAATCAGATTTGGCAGAGTTATTAAATGTAACTCAACAGGTAATTAGTAATATCGAGTGTGATAAAACAACGCCTGATATTGAACAATTAAAGAAAATTGCTGACTTATACCATATGTCTTTAGATCAATTGGTTGGTCGTGATTTTTTTGAAGAGCATTCAGATGATGTTGAACAAAAAATACTTAATTTTTTGAAACAGATGGATGATGAAGGAAAGGAATTAAGCCTGGGATTATTGAGTCAGGTTGTAAATTATAGAGGTAAAAATGAAAACAACGAATAGTTACTTTAATGAGAACACACTAGAAGAGTTAATTGAGGAAATTGAATATGTATATAAATCTGATAAGCGACCGTGGGTAATAGGATATAGTGGGGGAAAAGACTCTACAACAGTGGTTGAACTTGTATATAAAATGCTCTTGAAACTCCCGGAAAACGAACGAACAAAAAATGTGTACATAGTGTCTTCTGACACATTGATTGAGAATCCGTTAATTAAAATATATCTTAGCAAAATGAATGATATGCTAGGAAAAGCTGCTATCAGAGATTTTGTACCGATAAAATCTGCAATGGTTACTCCACCTCCAAGTAATTCGTTTTGGGCAAATGTAATTGGAAGAGGTTTTCCGACACCTAGAATGAATGGAACATTTAGATGGTGTACGGACAGATTGAAAATTAATCCGAGTGCGGACTATATTCGTAGGGTTATTCAAGAAGAGAATCAAGAAGTTGTAGTTTTGCTAGGAGTCCGCAAGGCAGAAAGTATCGCACGTAAGCGTAGAATTGAAGGTAGAGAGTTAGCAAATCGTTTAATGAATAGACATGAGACGATACAAGATGCATATGTGTACAATCCAATTGTTGAATTGACAACAGATGATGTTTGGGATGTTCTTCTTAAAGTAGATGGCGGAAAGACACCATGGGGCTCTAATAATAATGAATTGGTTTCGTTATATGCAGATGCAGATAGTGGAGAATGTCCTTTTGCTGGAATTCATGCAGGAGGTCAGACACAGTCGTGTGGTAATTCACGTTTTGGTTGTTGGGTATGTACTGTTGTCAAAGAAGATAAGTCTTTAAATGGATTTATAAAAAGTGGACACCGAGAACTTATACCTTTAGCAGAGTTTAGAAAATGGTTAATGAGTATTCGTGATATTGATGAATATCGTGAAAAAAGAAGACGAAATGGTACTGTATATGAAACGAAGAATGGAGATATGGGATATGGACCATTTACTTGGGAAGCTAGAAAGTTAATTTTGATGAAACTCTTGGAAACTCAGGAACGAATGGGATACGAATTGATTACTATTCAAGAACTTGAGGCAATTGATGAAATTTGGGATGATGAACTTGATTTATCTAGACGAGCATTAGTTGACCTATACAGAGAGATTACCGGGAAGAGTTTGCCTTGGGATCAATATAAAGATGCCTTAATAGATGTTGAGACGATGAAAGAATTGGAGAATTTGTCAGAGGAAAATGATGTTCCATTTGATTTGGTTCGTAATATTTTGCTGTCTGTCTATCATAATAAAAACTTTTCGAATAAACGAATAATGAAAGAGGCTATGGGGCGTCTGTTGAATCAGCAATGGCTGCATTACGATGTCCTTAAGGAAATAGAAAATGAAGATAAATAAAATTAAACTTTACAATTTTAATTCATATGAAGGTGAAAATGAATTTGACTTTGTAAATCAAGATCAATCAAAAAACATTGTTCTTATTGGCGGGAAAAATGGTGCAGGAAAAACCTCGTTATTTACGGCAATAAAGATTGCGTTATATGGACCGCTGGCTTTTGGTTATGTTGGAGCAAATTCACATTACATTGCGAAGATAAAGGATTGCATAAATTCGAAAGCATTTCAAAAGGATGAGGTTGAATCTGAAGTTCAGCTTACTTTGTCGCTGATGGTTGAACGAGAACTCAAAAATTATGTGGTAACAAGACGCTGGAGATTTGTCAACCAAAAACTGGAAGAAAAGTATTCTGTTGAAGAAGAAGGAAGATTTCTTGAACAACAAGAACTGTCTTATTTTCAGAATTATCTTCAAGGATTGATTCCCCCAGATTTGTTTGAATTTTTCTTATTTGATGGAGAGGAGGTTGGAAATATTTTTTCGACTTCTTCATACAATTCATATATTAAGAACGCTATTTATACTCTTTGTGGAATAGATATTTTTGAAATCATAAGAAAATTTACTTGCAGTTACAGTAGTAAACCATCAGGTGAAGTTGATAAAGAGCGCTATAGTCAATATGAGCAATTAAAATTATTGGCTGAACAGTTAGACGATAAGAAAACGAGCCTTGGAAAGCGTCTTGAGGAAGAAAAACAGAAGTATGAACAATTAGAAGTAGAACTCTTTGATTTGGAAACTGCATATAAAAATGCTGGTGGTATCACGCAGGAGGAACGAGAAAAATTAGCAAGAGAGTTTGAAGAAGCAGAAAAGTTAAAGACAGAAGCCTCTATAAAAATAAAAATGTTTGTGGAGGGCTTGATGCCGTTTTTTATTGTCGGAGAATATGCAAACAAGATTACAAAACAGTTTTCTATTCAAGAGAAAAAAGAGACATATGAATATTTTGAAAAAAATATCATGGATTCTGCACTGACTGAGACTATTCATAATAATGTATCGATAGGTGATGAAGCATTAGAAACTCTGTTTGATGAGATTTTAAAGTATCTAAAGCCGAGTGATGAAACTGATTTTAAATTTATACATGATTTGTCAAAAGAAGAAATATCACGTATCAATATTATGATTGACAATCTAAAAGCTTTTGATAAAGAAGAAATGATAGAGATCATTAATCAGCGTAAACATTATAGTGAAAGAACCATGGAAATAAATAAAATTCTTAGAAGTGCTATGTCTGATGAAGATGCAAATAGATATGTAACTAAAGAAAACTTACTTTTAAGAAAAAAAGATGATTGTCATCGTATGATTAAAGATCTACAAGAAGAACGTACATCAATTGAAGAAGAATTTGTTGTTGTTGAACAGCAACGAAACAAGGCGTTGCAGGAATTAAAGGAAAATGCACAGAATAAACATGTTTACGAATTAAGTTCAGGAATTACAAGTATCATGGATTCTGTATTAAAGAAGAAAGCGATATCAATAAGAGAAAATTTAGGGGAATTGATCAGTAACAATCTTCGTCATATGTACCGAAAGAATAATTTGATAACACAGATTGAAATAGATGAAAATTTTGGATTTCATTTATACCAAAATGCGGTTTATACACATTCTGAGCTCGCATATTTATACCGAAATCTAGGAGTAGATAACTTTGCGGACGAGGTGGGAAATGCTGGAATTGAGATGTTAAAGAAGCGTTTTAACATAATATCTATAAATGAGTTGCAGAAGGCATTTAATGCCTCAGATTCAGAGGCAACCATAGATCTGTTTAAGAAGATTGACATTAGTCGACTTTCGAAGGGCGAGCGACAAATTTTCATTCTTGCTTTGTATTGGGCAATTATAGAGTTATCAGGACAAGATATTCCTTTTGTTATAGATACTCCATATGCTCGAATAGATGCAAATCATAGAAAAGAAATATCGGAGAAATTTTTCCCGAATATCAGTAAGCAGGTAATAATCTTATCAACAGATGAGGAGATTGATGAAGAGTATTATGAGATCCTGAAACCTCATATTGCTAGAGAATATCTATTGGTTAATGATGAAAGTCAAAACAGAACATCAATAGAACAACACTATTTCTTTGGAGCAAATAAAAATGATATTTAGATTAAAGACATCAAAAAGAACACAAGAGATTTTCCAAGAATTGGAAAATCGGACAAATTATAAACCGTATACATTGGTTAAACATGCTATTGCATGGTCTCTTAAAGAAAATACTTCAGTTGAGAATTATTCTTCAGATGCAGAAGGATTGGATTTAAATCGACAGACTATAACTGGCGATAATGATGCTTATTTTAAAGCGTTGATAGAGGAAGTAGAAGGCCGTTATTTGCCAGATGAAGAGTATTTTCCTAAATATGTGAAGGCACATATTGATAGAGGAAGTGCATTACTACTTGATATGTATAATCATGCGGGTAGTGTCGATAAATATATTCTTCATGTATTAGGTGTGGGAGATACAGTATGATTTATTTTGATAATAGTGCGACTTCACCAGTTAGTGACGAAGTTTTAGAAGCAATGATTCCTTATTTAAAAGAGGAATTTGGAAATCCATCAAGTAAATACTACTGCAAAGCAGTTAATGCAAGTAATGCAGTGGAAGATGCACGCGAACAAGTTGCAGATCTTCTTAATGTGACTCCACAAGAAGTTGTTTTTACAGCAGGAGCAACAGAAAGTACAAATTTCATAATTAAAGGATATATGGACTATAGACGATACTATGGAGATGGAAGAAACCATATTATAACGTCTGCAGTTGAACATAAGGCAACCATAAATACATGCAAGTACTTGGCAGGAGAGATATATTCAAACAACGATCCAACAGTATCACTTTTTGGAAGTTCTAGAAAAGTTGATAGAGGATATCAAGCTACCTTTGTGAAACCAACGCCTTATGGTGAAATAGAGAAAAGTGCCATAGAAAATGAAATTAAAGAAAATACAGCAATGGTATCCACAATATATGTAAATAATGAAGTTGGTACGGTTAGTGATGTTGGTGCTATAGGGGCATTATGCCATAAATATGGCCTTGCATATCATGTGGATATAACTCAGGCAGTTGGCAAAATGGATATTAGTTTGAGAAATCTAAATATTGATTTTGCATCCTGTTCCGCACATAAAATATATGGTCCTAAAGGTGTTGGGGCAGCTATTTTAAAAAGTGATGATTATGGAATTGAGCCCATATCTGCATTGATTCATGGTGGAGAACAGGAATATGGACTCAGAGGTGGAACACTAGCTGTTCATAACATAGTTGGTTTTGGAAAAGCAGCAGAAATAACGAAAAAACACTTGGTGCATGACAGAGCCAAGATAGAAAAAATGGATGCAAGAATTGTTGATGGTTTATTAAGCATCCCAGATATACAGTTGACCAATCCAACTAGTAGTAGAGTGCCTGGAATTATCAGTGTTATTGTTAAAAAAAGAGATTTTCATAATGAAAGATATATTAAACACGTTAAGCATAGGCTGGCAATATCTACAGGATCTGCATGTAGTGCAGGAGAACCATCACATGTAATAAGTGCAATGGGATTGGAATCAGAAGTGTCTAAGATTCTTCGGATTTCTATTAGTAAGAATACAACAGATGAAGAGGTAAATCAGTTAATACAAATACTGAGAGAAACAATATAGAGGTGACGTAAGATATGGAGTCAATTCGCAATCAGGATTGCTTAATAAGTACATTAATGAGACTAAGAGAATCATCAAAGGATGCTGTTGTATCCGCTGATTATGTTGATGAACTTTCTGTATACATGCATGTTGATAGACCTGTGCAGGAAGAATTTGAGAAACAATTAAAAAAGGCAGCTCTTTCATCACATGCAGAGTTGATTTTATTGTGCGGAAGTGTAGGTGATGGTAAATCGCATATGCTACAGATGTGTAATTTCAAGTATCCTGATTTAATGAGCGAGTTTTATGTCCATAATGATTCTACGGCAAGTTTATATATAGATAAGCCAGCTTCTTTTACGCTAAAAGAACTATTGGATCCATTTTCTGACGAAAAAATAGAACAGTCAAATAATAAAGTGATTCTTGCTATGAATTTGGGCACTCTTAGTAATTTTTTAGATCAAGACGATGAAAAACGTTTTAAACGTCTTGCAAGTTACGTTCGAGAGGCTGGAATTCTTGAAGGAAAAAAAGACAATGACGTAGACACCCTATATTTTCATTGTGTAAATTTTGCGGATTATCATTTGTATGAGATAAGTAAAAGTGGGCCGACGTCGTTATATATTGAGCATTTAATCGAAAGAATAGTTCATGAAACTGATGAAAATATATTTTATAATGCATATTGTTCCCAATGTGGAAATTGTGATGCTAAATCTATTTGTCCGGTTTGTATTAATTTCAAATTGTTATCAGATAGAAATGTAAGAGCCGGTGTCGTATCAACAATTATTGAGAGCATTGTAAAGTGTAAACTTATTGTTTCTACTCGTACATTGCTTAATTTTATATATGAAATATTAGTAAACGAAAACTATTTTGATCAAGGATCATTAGAACCAAGAAAAATTCCGGCTAAATTAACAAAAAAACAGTACATAGAATCTCTTTTGCCATCTGCATTATATGATAGGTCAGGATCATCAGAATTCTTAGCGGCGATTCATAAAATGGATCCTCTACATATAAGGAATGAAAATGTGGATATGTTTTTTGTGGATTATGAAAATGATGAATTGGCTTTAAATGTGTTTAAAGAGGATTTAAAAGAATATGAAAATATTCTTTTGAAGGTGAGTGACTCGGATTTTTCTGATTATGCAAATCACGAACTAAAAGAAAACTTACTTCATCTATACATAAGAATGTGTAAATTATTATCTATTAGGCAGGATATTTTGCCACAAGATAAAGAATATAGTGACTATATGAAGTATTTGTATTTGTGGAATATCGGAATGCATCAGCAATTGGTCACATTATATAAAGATATAGGAAGGGGTATACTATCATGGAACGGTGCAGCAGGAAAAAATGAGATGCAGCTGCAAACTGTTAATAGTGTTTCTGAATATCATTTGTACCAAGACATCAGTTTGAAAATTGTGACATCTGATCCATACACAGAGGAAGCAGATGTATTATATACGTTTCGTGATGAGATTAAACTTAAGTATAAAGTTAATGGTACCCAGATTATAAGTGATTTAGATATAGATTTTAATCTATACACTTTATTAAAACAAGTTATAAAAGGCTATATTCCTAGTCTAGTAGATAAGCGGGTTAATGTAAGATGTGTTGATTTTATAAATAAGATTTCAAGAGGTGGCTCTAAAATGGAAACTTTGACAATCAAAAATCTTACTCAGAAATCAGCGCGGGAATATGTATTTGAATATGACACAGCCTTTGGGTATTTATTTGAGGAGAAATAATATATGGGATGGTTTCAATACGATGGTGACAATGGAATAGATGCCTTTTTTGATCCGGTACGAAATAAATCTAAGAAGCACTTTGGTGATGACTCTCTAGTACCGTTCAAAACGAAAGTTGATAAAAATAGATATGAGGACTTTGCGGGGGTTATTAGTGAATTTTCGTGTCTAATATCTGGCACAACAATTAAGAAAGATTTGACATTAGACGACGTTAAAGAGCTGTTAAGAGAAAAGGTAAGGACAAATAGCGAAGAGGATTTTGAAGTATTATTCGATGTTGTAAAAAGCTTATATTTTCAAGAGGGTAGATTTATTCCGATAAGTGTGAAGTCATTATCTTTGATTAGTAGTAATATCACACAGCGTCAGGTAGCTGAATATTTATATGCTATTTTTGTTAAAAATACAGATTTAAAAGATCGTTTTGGAGATATGGCAGAAGCAGAGGATTCAAATGCGTTAGAGAAATGTTTATATGAGAGCTTTGAAGATTCACAAGTTGAAGTAAAGGAAAACGCATCTAAAGGACGCTGCTATATTCCGTATATTCGAGATGTGTTTATCAAGGATTTTGGTGTTTTAATGTCTAATCCGGACGAGTATAAAGGAAATGTTCAGCGTTTGTTAGCATACTATTATATGACATATATTAATCAACTTGCTGTAAAACTCAACGCTTTTGGCAATGCTGATAGAGAAAGAATGGAAAAAATTTTCATGACACTGAACTGGGAGGTTGGATTTTCCAGAGTGAGGCCAGGCTATGAATATGGCTGGAAAAAGGTTCTTAATTCTTTGGGACATATGTTTTCCCATGCGGTGGTTATGCAATTGCTATCTAAAAACATAGAAGAAGTACATTATGACTACCTGGGCTTATTTGAAAGATTTAATGATACGACAGAAGATAATGATGTTGCCCAAGAAGTAAGAGATATTAACGATCGATATGAACGTTGGATAGATAATGTAGATTTCAGTGGTTGCAAGCATAGTGAATCAGTTTCGACATGTGCTACTTTGAATGAGGTCAAGAGATTGTTTGAAACAATCGACTATCAGTTTTTAAATAGTTTTCGTACATCACATTACAACGGATATAACAAAAAATATATAGAGTTTGTTCAGAAAAATTTTGGTAAGAGAAGGGGTACGCTAGGGTATACTATTGGCGTTACAGAGAATGATATTATTATGTTTACTAAAATTATTCTGGCAGAAAATGAAGGGAAGCTAAAGCTTTCGCTGCTTTTTGAAAAATTTGAGGAACGAGGCCTTATTTTTGATAGAGAATCTAAGAGAAAGATAACAGAACTTTTTGAGAAAATGAATTTCCTTGAAAAGCGTTCGGATAGCGGGGATGCACAATATGTCAAGTCGGTTTTATAACTATTTATCAGAAAAGATAATTTCATATTTTAAAAACAACAATCCTCTGTCAGGTGATAAATTTTATGTTCAATTTGAGACAGAAGAGCAGGTTGTAACCTTATATAAGGAACTTAAAAATAATACTATTGTAGAAAAATTCGTTTATCATGATGATAAGCGTGCACAAACATATGAATCGTATCAGCTAAAGTTTGGTGAATGTTTTTTGATTGTTGCAGCAGCAATTGAAGGCGGGGTACATCCGGATTTTTTGGCACAACTTCGAAATATGGTTGGAAGAGATGCTGGATATGAAAATAAGGCGATACTATTCATTCATTGTTCTTCGCTTGACAGTATTCTAGGCGGAGCAGGAAGTCTTAGTAAAGAAGGAATGCCTCTTAATATTGGTTTACTAAAGAAAGATATTAATAGAAAAATACAAGAAACAGGATTTGGAAGAGTAGATAAGCATATTCTTTTACAATATCTAAAAAACAAGAGTAACGAGCTAGAAGGTACTAATGAATCAATATTTGATTATGAAGATATTATAGAAGTGTTAGGCGATTCTCAAATTACGTCTTCGGAATATAGAACTTTCGAATTATTCCCTGATGAAAATCTTGAAGGGCTAAATGAAAAAAAACTAATTGCGAGATTAAATGATAATCATTCACACTACGTTCGGATATCTGAGATCCATAATTATGGATTAGATGAAACAAGATTAGAAAAGTATTATGGTGAGGATGGTGCAAAAAGACTAGCAAAAGATGATTGGAAAGATTTAACTTATCCAGAAATTGAAAAGTTTATAGATAACAAGAAAAACAAACCGGTTATCGAGTATTTTCCGATAGAGACAAATTCATTTATCTGGGATAGAGAAGAAGGTAATACAAAGGCTAAGAGTAGGATACGTAATATAATCATTTTTTATAATGGCATAGAAGATGAATATCGTCTTGCATTGCCGTTTTCTGACTTTACAAGAAAAGATAATGTAAGCATAAATAAAGGCTATGAGGCACAGCTTGAATGTATTAGCACAGGAAAAAAACTACTGGTTGTATTAAAAAGAGTGTTAGACCAATCTTCTTTTTATTGTGTAAAGTATAATGATGCCGGGACAAGATTTGAGTTCAAGATAGCAGTTTTGCGTTGCAATCAATCATTATTGGGTGATATTAAAACACAATATACAATAGAAATTGCAAAGAAGCCAGACGAATCTTCTATACGTATCAATACAGAAGATGACAGTATTGTTTTTTATCCAAACAACGAGCAAGTAAATAAAGAAAAATTGAATGAGTCTAATCAAGTTATTATTCTCGATTCAAGCAAAAAAACAATAGTATCTATAAATGATGATTTTCAAAATCCAGATGATAGTGATGACATAAAATTCGCTATAAGCGACGGTACATTTGATTTAAATTTAACAAAAGCATATGTAGCTGAAAGACCTATTGTTATTGATGGAATGAAGCTTTGGTATTTGAAGAATACTAGAAAAAGAAATTTTGAACTCGTAAATGAGAACAATTTGTTTTTTGGAACAAAGAGATATTTTACAAGAGGAGAATTTAGAAAAACGTTACAAATGGAGCGAGCGTTTATACATCAATCAGCTCCTTTAGTGACTATTACTGGTGAAAATCAATATAACGCTGTCAAACTTGAACTGCCTGAGAAAGTGCAGTCTGCTTTTGATGCGTTAATTACTTATTTCCAGGAAGCACATGAAATTCCAAGCCTTGTTTATGTGAATGAAGAATTAAAGATACTTTATAACAATTACGTAAGTGCAATCAAGGAAGAAGTAAGCAGTATTAAAGATGGTGATTATCTCAATGAGCCACAAAAAAACCTCTTTTATATTGGAATGATGAAAAATTTAACTGGAGACAATGAGCTATTCCTTACACCTTTACATCCAATAAATGTTTCGTATCAACTTTTTGTTTTAAATACGGATATTAGTGGAATTGATGAAAGTGAGGATGATTTAATCAGGAAGTTCCAGAACACAGCTTTGTTTCCGTATATAAATATTGACCCTGTTTCGAAAGAAAATAAGATCTTTGTACCTGTAGAGCAACTTCATTCGCCTGAATGGAAAATATATGTGGAGGAGTCGCTTCCAAGATATAAGGGGTCAAAAGATTTTGTTTCAAAACTTGTGTCGGAGAAAGTAAGAGAATTTGTCGAGCATTTTAGTTATTTGTTTTCTTCCAGTGTTCATGCACCTGTGAGAATTAACTTGATTAATACAGGTGATTGTAGAGAGGTTGTTCAGGGATTGGTGCAATTTTATGTAAGAGAGCTTAATAACTCAAAAAGAGTAATGCCAATACAAGTAACGATGTACTCAGATCAAAAAATGGACAATGCTTTTGAAATAATGTCAAAAGAGGATAATGCAGATGAACTTATACAGATTCTTAGCTTGAAACTTCAAGTTGAAGATATGAGCCCGGATGAAATTATAGATATTTATAGAGAGAACGTTCGTTTTTATTATAAGAATATTTATGATGAACTAGATTATGCGCATATTACATTTATGGAATTAGATGACGATAATCAAGCTATTACAACACAGATGGAAGATATTCCAACAGGTGTGGTTATGAATGGTTTTTCTTCAGGTGTATCGTCGGTTCTTTTAGGAAACTCGTATAGAACAGGCTTTGGTACAAAGTATTTAGATGTTAATACATCACTACTTGATACGGTTGTAAGTTATAATTCGCTTAATGCGGCTATAAATGGAGACGCATATCGTCGAGGGGTATGTGAAACCCTAAAAATGAGTCCAGGCAAAGAACAAATGCTTGATAGAGTTTACACAGCTAGCAACTGGGTTACCTTTATAAAACCGAAAGTCGATTTGAATTATTTTAAAAGTGACCCGAGTGCAAAAGATTTAATGATTATCCACTATAGTGATCAATATAATCTTACTTCTAGTGGTTATGATGCTATAACGGTCACAAAGAAATCTAAACAGTATCAGGATGCTATTTCAAGATATTTAAAGAAAAATGGTGTTGATGATGTAGAACATCATGCAAAGAACATAATTAACATGTTTAATGCGTTGAATGGGGATTGGCTTCTTAGAATGCTTTCCTATAAATCTCATTTTCCGGTTGAAAAACTAAGTATATTATCTGCAATGAAATTAGCTGTAAAGAGATACGCTGTCGAGGGTGTTACATGGGTTCCAATTTCGTTAGAAGAAATATTACGAGTTTCAGGCGCGGTGGGACTTTCAAGGAATGAAGCTATGTTTTCGGCCAAGAATCTGGGATTTGAGGGATCAACAAGCGACGATTTATTGCTGGTAGGTATTAGCAATAAAAATGGAGTAAAAATAGCATTCTATCCAATAGAAGTAAAAGTTGGTCACGTCGAAAATGGATATTTGGATAAGGGAGTCCATCAAGCAAAGAAAACCAGACAAATCTTTGATGATATTTTAGGAAAAGGTACGTGCAAAGATAAGTCTATAAAGACCAGGCTATATAGAAATTTCTTTGTCCAGCAAGTAATGGTTAATGCTGAAAAAATGCTAATGTATGAAGTTGGAGATGGAAATCAAGGATGGCAAGAAATCGTTGATTCTGATCTTAGGAAAGACTTGCTATCAGAAAACTATGAAATTGTTGACTCATTAGTTCCAGATATGGGAAAAGCAGGAGTTATTTCATTTAAAGATGATAATGTTCAAAAGCATGAACACCGCTATGAGGAAGTTTTAGTTGTTGAAAAATCTAAAACGGAGGGTGTGAATTTATTGGCAGTACCATTTTCAGAGATAGAATCTGTCAAGTGGGATATGGTACAAGATATAAGTGAATTAGAAGAAATTAAAGAAGAGAGCAATATCACAGTAGAGGATTCTGAAAAAGAAGAAAATGATGTAGTACAGGTGACGGAATCAACAACTGATAAAATGGAACCAGTGCATCTGGATAAGAAACCAGAAGTGGTTAGAGTGCTTATAGGCAGAGATAAATATAAGCATGACATTTACTGGGAATTTGGTAATAAAGCGTTGGCCAATCGTCATCTATTGATTACTGGAACATCTGGACAGGGAAAAACTTATAGCATTCAGACAATGTTGTATGAACTAGCTAGATGTGATATTTCTTCTGTTATTTTCGACTATACAGAAGGATTTATGTTGCAACAATTGGAACCTCCTTTTAAGGAATCTCTCGATGGAAAGATAGTTCAAAAAATTGTATATAGTACAGGAGTACCAATTAACCCATTTAAACGCCACGAAGTAGATTTGGCGGGAATGAAGATTCTTGAGAAAGAATCCGATGTAGCAGCAAGATTATCTGATATTTTTTCTCATGTCTATGACTTTGGGGCACAACAGAATGCGGCAATTTTTGAAGCAGCATATAATGGTCTTGTAAAGTATGGGGATAATATGAATATCCGAAAGTTTCAGCAGGAATTAGAGGAAGTTGCTGAGATAAATAAAGCGGCAAATACAGTAATTTCAAAGATGACACCATTCTTTCGAACTGTCGATTTTACAGAAGATCCAGAATTTGACTGGGAAAATATACTGTATAATGATGAAGGCAAAGTTAATATCATACAATTGACTTTATTTTCGAGAGAAATGCAGGTTATTATTACAGAGATGATGCTGTGGGATGCCTGGTATTATACCAAAAAATTTGGATCAAAAGATAAACCATTTGTGGTTGTTTTAGATGAAGCACAAAATTTATCACATACAATTAAATCTCCAAGTGCAGCTATATTAACCGAAGGAAGAAAATTTGGATGGTCAGCATGGTTTGCTACGCAATCACTTAAGATATTAAAAGATGATGAGGTCGTACGATTGTTACAAGCATCATTTAAACTATATTTCAAACCAACTGACGATGAGATGACAAAAATTTCAAAGCAGATAGATGTTACGGGAGACGGAAATTGGTTAAGTGTGATTCAAGGATTACAGAAAGGACAGTGCATTGTAGTTGGCGATAGAATGTTAGCGAATGGAAAAGTTGGGGCTGTAAGTCCGACGGTTACAAATGTATTGTCATTTGAAAACAGACAGAGTGAATGTTGATGTAATGTAATTTTGAGTAATTGATAATGAGTTACAGTACGAGTAATAAGTAAACGCCAAATAGCGAGTACCTTTTCAAAATCATCCTATGTGAGATAATAGACTCATCATTATAAAGTCCAAAAAGTTTAGTACTCAACTTTTTAGACTTAGCTACAGGAGGTGAGTCATGAAATCTCACACAAGTTTAGTTGCACAGCAAACCCGCTTGAGCGAATGGGCAGAACTAATCAGGGACTGTAAAAACCGTCCACAGGGAATGAAAATCGATGAATGGTGTCAGCTGCACGACATTACAAAAGCGAGTTACTACTGGAGACTCCGGAAAGTCCGTGAGGCTTACTTAGAAACTGCGGATCATACACAAGCCTTTGTAGAAGTTCCTTCCTCTGCACTCCATCCGGTAAATACGACCTCAGAGCATAAAATCGCTGCCATAATCAGAAGTGGAAACAACCTCACGTTGGAAATTACCGACCAGGCTTCTGCCTCCTTTCTAAGTACACTTTTGGGAGTGATTAGAAATGCTCAATGATGGTACCGGATTCAAAAAAGTGTATCTGGCAACTGGATTATCCTCACGATATTTTTATCCTCATCTTTTTGAGAAAGCATTGTTATCAGGTTGTTTTTAAGAAAAATATAAGGATAAAAATTTATATGCGATAATGAAATCACAAATAAACCGAAAGGATGTGATTTCATGAATTATAATGAAACAGTAAACAACGTAATGGCGCTGCTGAAAGAAAAGGAGGTGTGTCTAAGTAGTCGGAAGTCACATAGAGATTGTTATGAATCTCTTGAAATTTATATGAAGCAAAGGGACGAAGGATATTCAGATGCTGTCCGCGAAAGCTGGCTTTCTGATATAAGAAATGAATTACCGCGGCAAAGGTGCGCGGTATGGGTGCAGTATGTCTATCAGTTAGAGGAAATGGATTCTACGGGGACTATTTCTGATCGCCGGCTTTATCTTAACCGCTCCAACTATGACAAACTGCCCGAACTATGGCGAAAAGATCTTGATGTATATCTGAATGATCGTATCAGCTGCCATACAGCCCGAACATTACAATTAACACGCATTTATTGTTCAGAAGGATTGCTTTTCCTGAATGATATGGGTGTACATAACATTACTGATGTCACTTATGACGCAATCATAAGGCTGTTAGAAACAAAAATGTACTGTTCAGATGATACAAGGGCCATGATACTGAATAACACCGCACGCCTGATCAGATTTTATGGCGAAAAGGGACTTTGTTCTATGAATTACAGCCTTGTTTTCAACTGCCAAATATATCCTCATATCGGGTCACTATCTAAGTTTTCAGATAAAAACCTGAGGACTCTGGATAAGATAACGGATGTAATCATGTCAGCTGATGAATTTTATGAATCGATTATACCTTTTATTGAAGTTCTGGAAACTCATGGATATGTTGGTACAACCTTGTATCTTGCCAAACATGCCCTGACCGCACTGTACCTGTTCCTGGACATCCACTTTTTCGGATTCCACTGGGATATCATGTGGATCTGGTTTGCAGAGATTAATAGAACACTTGGACATTCCTGGCTCCATTGGCGGAGAGTTCTGAAATTATATGAAGAGTATACCCTGACGGGTGATATACATCCGGATGGAAAGTACAAATATGCTCCTATCATGTTTGACGAACTGCCACTATGGTGTAGAGAGGCTATATCAGGACTACTTGATCAGAAAAAACGGGAATTTCGAGATGAGGGAACAATAAAAAGTTATCGTTGCTCCTGCACTCGTTTCTGCAGATTTCTGATTGATCATGGTTATGAAAGTTTCAAGCAGCTTTCCCCTGCGGTTATAAAAGAGTTTTCGAGATATGATGAACATGCAACTTTTCACGGACGATCGGGTTGCTTTGTGGTTGTAAGGGCATTTCTTCGTTATCTTGCCGAAAAGGGATATACCGATCATCACAGTCTGGATGTATGTTTGATGTCAGGGACTGCTCCACAGGATAAGATCATTGATGTACTGTCCAACGAGCAGTTACAGAGAATCAATACCTTTCGGGCAGAACATAATGAACCTGTAGAACTTCGGGACGCTGCTATAGTTTTGCTTGGAGTGAGGATGGGGTTAAGAGCATGCGATATCCTGGCACTCAGATTTCCGGATATTGACTGGAAGAATCGTCAGATATCCATTGTCATGAAGAAAACAAAAACACAGATCACTCTTCCGATGCCTGTCGAAGTAGGAAATGCCATATATTCCTATATAACATCCGGCAGACCAAAGACCGATACGAAATATATTTTTATCAGGTCAAAAGCTCCATACGGAAAACTTACAGGTAAAGTATGTACAAAAGCGCTCTACCGTATTCTGCCCGAGAGAAAAGAGGTAAAAGGCGGTGGTTTTCATGTGACCCGCAGGACTTTCGCTACAAATCTTTTGCGAAATCATGCAGGGATTGATGATGTCATGGATGCTCTTGGACATCGCGATCCAACAAGTGTCATGAAGTATCTGCTTCTGGATGATGAAAGAAGCAGAAAATGTGGATTATCCCTGGGCAGTGCCGGGATCCTCATGGAAGGAGGTCTGGCATGAAGATCAGCGGATATCAGTTTCAAAGCTGTTTTGCACCGTACATCGAAAAGTTCATACAAGAAAAACGTGCTGCCGGTTTTATATATGAAAGCGAAGAATGGAAACTAAAACACTTTGATGCTTTCTGTATAAAAGAATCAGTCGCAGAGCCATGTCTGAGCAGAGATCTTGTAAAAAAGTGGGGAACTATACGTGAGGGGGAAGCTCTTATTACGTGCTCTGCCAGGACCTCTGTAATACGGCAGTTCGCATTGTTCCTGCTTCCACTGGGTATAGAAGCTTACATTCCGTCTAACTTTTATAAAGCAGAGAAAAATGTGGTACATATCCTGTCAGATTCAGAAATAAAAGCTTTCTTCGAAGCAGTTGACGGTTATTCCCCCGCAGTGGGCATAGAAGGCTTTTATAGACTGGCTGCTGAGTATAAGGTCATCTTTCGACTCATTTATTGCTGTGGTCTTCGTATTTCAGAAGCAAGAAAACTGCGCTGGATGGATTTGGATTTGAAGCAGGGAACGCTCCGCATCCTGCAGTCCAAAGGGCATAAGGACCGACTGATCTATATGCCTGAAGATCTTACGGAACTGTTACGGACATATGAAAAAGCTCTGCATGATAACTATCGTTGTATATCAGACTGGGTTTTCCCTGCAAGGGAACCGGAGAAATGCTTAAGCAACTGCACACTCGATAAAAAGTTCCGGGAATTCTGGGTCATGACACCATATGCAGAATACTGCGACAAATCTCCAACGGTACACTGTCTCAGACATACTTTTGTGGTAAAACGGATGAACTTGTGGATGAAAGAAGGTATTCCGTTAAAGGAAATGCTTCCTTTTCTAAGTAGGTATTTAGGACATCAAAGCCCGGATGAAACCTTCTATTATTACCATCAGGTTGCCGAGGCGTTCCGTATCATCAGGGACAAAGATAAGACAGGAAAACTTGTGATCCCGGAGGTGAACGCTTATGAGTAGAAAGGCACCCCGGAAGAAACTGTTTTTTTCGAAGACACTTGAATTCTTGGAGCATTACCTGCCGGAGCAGGCGCTAAAAAGCAGAAATACGGTGGAAACTTACCGTGATGCACTGACAGTTTTCAGACGATATGTAACAGACACTCTGCATCTGTCGATACGATCATTCGGATTCGAAGATTGTACACATGAACTTTTGTTGTCCTATATGGAGTTCCTGAACAAAAGTGGGAATGCCGAAACAACCTGTAACAACAGACTGGCAGCAATCAGGGCATACCTCTGGTTTGTTGCGGATGGTGACATTTCTTTACAATCGATAGCACTGACGGCTTCACATGTTCCGTTTCTCAAAGTGCCAAAACTGACAAGAGAACTGATCGCTGAGGATGATCTTAAGGCATTACTCGAAGCTCCTCCGAATACAAGGATTGGTCGCAGGGATCAGATGATCCTTATCTTGCTGTATGATTCGGCTGTCCGGGTTTCTGAATTGTTATCTCTTAATGTCTCTTCTGTAAATCTGGATGCAGAGATACCTTACCTTAGAATATATGGAAAGGGTGATAAGGAAAGGATTGTTGCCATCACGGATGCAACTGCCAGCCACATAAGGAATTATCTTAAGATTTATCATCCGGCGAAGGATCCGGAGGCACCACTGATATATACAGTCATAAAAGGTCGGAAAGATAGGATGTCTGTAGGAAATGTAGAGAGAATTATAAAAAAATATGCATCTCAGATACGTCCTGAACATCCTAATCTTCCGGAACGCTGCTATCCGCATATGGTTCGGCGAACCCGCGCAACAAACCTGTATCAGGATGGAACTGAACTGGAGCTTATTTCCAGGATACTTGGACATTCCTCGACGGAGACAACGCGTATTTATGCGGTTCCTTCAGTAGAAATGATGCGCAAAGCAATGGAAACAGAAAAGTTGTCAACAAACGAGAAACCATTGTGGCCTGATGACGAAGCAGAAATGGCACGTATCTGTGGTTTGAGGTAAAAACGTTATCCTCATCTTTTTAAAACACAGACAAGGAAAAATGGCTGCTATCAAAAAAGATGAGGATAAAAATATCGTGAGGATAATCCACATTATCCGAATATTAGAATAATGCGGCTTTACGGATCTGCGCAGAGGAATTGACGGCTTGGCAAGAGTCATACGTTTTCAGTTCCAGCTCGATCCTTATGATAAGAATACATTATTCTTATTTTGCGGTAAGCGTACGGACCGGATAAAAGGACTCATCTGGGAAGGTGATGGATTTCTCCTTTTATTAGAATAGAATTATTATTCGAGATAATCTCTTGGAAAGCCCAGAAATTAAGACTTTCTAAGAAATCTTCTCGAATAATGATATCCTATTAGTGACTCTTCAAAAAATCAGGAACATTTCTTTCTTCCAAGTCTTTTTCATCAATATAAATCGAACGCGGAAAATTCATTTCGTTCCATTCACGGATATGTTTATCAACTGTTGCCTGTGGACTTTCTGTATAAATCTGTGTCGTTTGAACTGATGCATGTCCCAGGAAAGCTTTTATTACCATAATCGGAACTCCCGCTTCTAACATATGTTGTCCGGTTGTATGTCTCATACTATGAGGTGAATAGTGTTCTTCTTTGAAAAGATTGGGTGTTTTTTCTTTAGCGAGTTTTATATATTTTTTGTATATTTCTTCCACGCATGATATTGTCATATGCTCATGCGTCTGACTCGAAAATATATGTCTGTCAGGTTCTGTTTCTATTCTGCGATGTTTAATATATTTTTTAAGCATAGATGCACAAGTGTCAGGAATACGTATGCGACGTGCTTTTGAACCTTTTCCTACTATATCAATAGTAGTACCAGTTGATCTGAAATTGACAGATTTTACAGTAAGATCACACACTTCCTGTGCACGTGTGCCTGTTGCATACATAAAGCTTAATAAAACCATGTCTCTTAAACCAGTCTCACTTTTTGGGTTAGGCAGTGCCAGAAGGATCTTTACTTCATCGGTGGTAAAACCAACACGCCGCTTTTTAGGTGCTTTTTTTGATGGAATCCTCAATACAGCACTTCTAAAAGTTGATGCTGCATCAAAGTCATAGTTTTGTGCATACTCGGAAAAAGAATACAGTGCGGCAAGTCTTTGATTTCTGGTTGTAACTGAACATTTACGTTCATGTTCAAGCCATGACATAAAATCAGAAAGCGTATTTACATCTAAACAGCCAAAAGTAATCTCATCTGCTTTCATGTTTTTGACTGAATACATATATTTTATTAAAAGTGTAAATGTTGTTTTATAAGAGTTGATTGTGTTCTTACTTAACCCACGTGCTTCCGGCATATATGTATTTACATAGTATTCAAGATATTTCATAAAAATCGAAGGAGTCTTCTGCTTTCTCATAAATCAACCTCCGGAAACAGAGATTCTGTGAAATCAGCAAACAAGAGCATATCTTCTTCGAAGAGTTCACTGCTGAATTTCATATATTTTTCACTTTCCACAAGGGATTCATGACCACAATATACAGAAAGATATGGAGAAGCCATATCGATATGATATCCTGCAGTTTCCAGCTGTTTAAAAGCATGGAACATAAAACAATGTCTTAAACAGTGCAGGCATGGAGCACGTTTATGAGGATCTTCATTCCCTTTGATAATACCAGCTTTCCTAAGAATCTTTTTAAATTGGCGTTCAGCAGTTATTGGGGATAAATGTTCGCTTTGTCCTGGGAATAAAAATGGATTATCTATACCATAGATTTTTATCACCTTACAATAATCCTTCAGCATGTTTGTTAATGTTTCATGCATTGGAACTAATCGTTGTTTCTTGTTTTTTGAATGTATAATACGGATGACTCCGTTTTCTAGATCCAGATGCTTCATCTTCAAATTTAGAGCTTCGCCTAATCTGAGTCCACAACAATACAAAAGGCGTATGAGAACCGCCATTTCCATATGTATATGCGGAATGCTGCTAAATTTGTTTGTCATTGAATATGCATCAGCAATAGCAAATATATTCGACAATTCCTCATCACTAAATATATAGGGAATATACAAATCTTTCGTTTTCTGGAAGGGCGGAAGATAAACAACTTTTCCCATATCGGCTCTATATTTCATAAAGTTTCGTATAGTCTTTATGTATCCATTAATAGATGCCTCTGGAACACCTACATCATTAAGCCACTGATTTATTATTGTTTGTGGTACAATTTCATCATTATAAGATATTTTTGTAAGATATCTGTCAAAAGAAGACAGGCGATAATTATCCAAACGATAGGTATTCCATGCGAAAGTCGCAACACGATACTCCATGAATGACTGCATGTCGTCTTTAAAACAACTTTTAAAAATCACGGTTCTCATATACGACCTCCTTTCAGGAATTGGTGAAGTGTTCCTGAAGGTGCCGGGCATGCAAGAGCACAATTCCTAAGCATCTGAATATCAAGACGTGCATAGTGCCTGATTGCACTAGCAAAAAAATTTGAAAGTACCGGGATGACAATACTATCTTATGATGAAGAATCATTCAAACGAGGTTTTAATGAACATCCTTTACCTCAGGAGGTTTTAGAAGATATTAAAACCTATCTTGATGAAAAACTAATTTCACTTATCATGCAAAACATTGATATTGTTCTCGATTATTCATTTTGGTCTAGAGAAATGAGAAATGAATATATTTCATTATTAAAGAAATACGACATAGAACCTAAAATGTATTATATAAAGACACCTAAGGAAGTGTGTATGGAACGTATTCGAAAAAGAAACGGAAATCATCAAAATGATATCATATTGACGGAGCAAACAGCTTCCACTTATTATGATCATTTTCAACCCCCAACTGATGAAGAAGGTGAAGTTATAGTAGTCGAGGGATATTAATATTGTGGTTTTAAGCATGGAAATTGTACTAGATGATATGCTATCTTTTCGATAGGCGATGAAGTATAATGAAGATGACAACAAAATTGGAATTCATCAGAAAAATGAGGAATAGTTGAAATGGAGGCGCTATAATAACATGAAGATTGAAGGGAACCAGAAAGAACTGGA
>OGZX01001352.1_pt1 | contig 24994 bp, 17 predicted proteins | sample 1576881 | NCBI WGS metagenome assembly OGZX01 (sample SAMEA3541542, study PRJEB24748) | human gut metagenome | biome: human gut; feature: human-associated habitat; material: faeces | place: China | collected 2012
ACATGATTCCACCCAGCAAACTCATTACGTTCAGGTTGGTGCCCGTAAAGAAGAGCGCCATCAGCACACCGCTGAATGCAAACGGAATGGAGAACATGATAATGAACGGATAGGACAAGGACTCGAACTGGGCTGCCATTACAATAAATACCAGAATCACAATCAGCACAGCCAGCGTACCCAAGTCGGAGAACGAATCCTGCTGGTCTTCGTACGAACCCGAAATCTGAATGGAGATACCACTCGGAAGATCCATTTTATCAATGATGGCATTACCGTCGGCTACTACATCTCCCAGAGGAACTCCGGAGATGACGGCAGATACGGTTACAATACGTTCACGGTCCTTACGTTCGATGGTAGGCGGAGCAGAACGCTCGACTACCTTGCCGAGGTCCTTCACACGGATGCCTTCGCCGGCAGGAGTATATATAAGGATGTTCTCCAAGTCTTCAATCTTGGTACGGAACTCAGGAGCGTAGCGCACCCGGATGTCGTACTCATCGCCGTCCTCACGATAGTAGGAAGCCAAAGCACCATTCACGCGGTTGCGCAGGTAACTTGAAGCCGTAGACAGGTTCAGTCCGTGCAAAGCCAGCTTCTCACGGTCAAAATCGACCTGATATTCGGGCTGGTAGTCCTGACGGCTGATGTTTACTTCGCTCACGCCTTTCACTTGCAGCAATTTCTCTTTCAGTTCGGCCGACACCTTGTCGGTAGCGGTAAAGTCATAACCGTAAACCTCAAAGTCGGCACTCGCCTGGGCACTCATACCACCGGTACTACCGCCCAGAATTACCTGTGCCTTATCCAACTCGGGGTAGGCTTTCAGGTCTTCACGCATCTCGTCGCAGACTGTTTCCAACTTGACCGTACGTTCACCCGGACTCACCAAACTGATATTGAAACTGATAATGTGGCTACCATTGTCCTGCATGGAAGCGAACGTATTGTCCGAATCCGCCTGTCCCACGGTATAGTTGCAGACTTTCATCACGCCTTCGTATCGCTTCATCCATTTGTCCGTCAGTTCCGAAGCCAATGCCTGCGCACGCTCCACACGGGCACCGATGGGCAACTGGAGCTTAACTCCGATACGGCTGTTGTCGGCTGCCGGGAAGAACTCCGTACCAATGTACTTGGCGCAGAATAAACTTGCCACAAAGAAAGCGGCACAACCTACAACGATTGTTTTCCGATGGCGCACAGCCCAGTTCAAGCGGTTCTGATACCATACGTCGAGGGCATCGAGTCCGCGCTGAATCGGTTTGTAGAAGGCTATGAACATCTTGCTCTGTTTTTTCTGCAAGCGCAGGAGTTGCGCACACATCATCGGTGTGAACGACAAAGCCGAAACAGTGGAAACAGTCATAATCACACACATCATCCATCCCAACTGGCGGAACAATACACCGGACATACCGCTTACCATAGTCAGCGGGAAGAATACCGCAATCATGGTCAATGTAGAGGCAATTACGGAAATCGCCACCTCGTTGGTGGCATGCACCGCCGCCTGCTTCGGTTCGGACCCTCGCTCAATATGGGTGGTCACATTCTCAAGTACCACAATCGCGTCATCCACCACATTACCGATGGCAATGGAGAGACAGGAGAGCGAGATAATATTCAGCGAACCGCCGTCAATGATGCCCAGATAGATAAACGACGCAACCAATGACATCGGAATGGTGATACAGATGATGACCGTAGCACGCCAACGTCCCAGAAAGACGAATACAACCAGGATTACGAACAGCATGGCGTATATAATGGTTTCTTCCAAACTGTCAATGGTATTCAGGATGTTATCGGAAGTATTGACAATGATACCCAGCTTCACGTCACTTGGCAATGACTTCTGCAAACTCGGCAACATATCGATAACTTTCTGCGAAATGGCAACCGAGTTGGCGCCCGACTGCTTCTGTACCACAATCATAGCACCCTGCACACCGTTGCTGTACGTTTTCTGCGCACGCTCTTCCACGGAGTCCACCACTTTTGCCACATCACGCAGGTATACGGAAGCTCCGTTGTGCGTACCCACTACAATATTTTCCATCTCTTTGGGATCTTTGAACTCACCCTCTACACGCAGCGAATAGGTGTTGTTTCCCACGTCGAAAGTACCACCCGGCGTATTGCGGTTCTCGGCACTGATGATGGAACTGATAGTCTCCACTGAAAGGTTATAGGCATCGAGCTTGTTGGGGTCGCAATATACATTGACCTCACGCTTGGGCGCACCCGAAATGGATACCGTACCTACCCCCGGCACACGCGCCAGCGGATTCACAATATTGTCATCCAATATCTTATAGAGTGCCGGCTGGCTCTCTTCCGCCTGTACGGAAAGCAGCAGGATAGGAATCATGTCCGTACTGAACTTGAAGATGATAGGTGTCTCCACTTCATCCGGAAGCTGAGAGCTTACCATATCCAGTTTGTCACGCACATCATTCGTCAGCACATCGATGTCATATCCATACTCGAACTCCAGTGTGATTACCGAAATATTCTCTGATGAACGGGAAGTGATATGTTTCAGGTTGCTGACTGAGTTCAGCGTATTTTCCAACGGACGGGTCACGTTGTTCTCTATATCCGATGCACTGGCACCCGCATACGAGGTCATTACCATGATGGTATTGGTCTCAATATCCGGATAGAGGTCTACCGGCAACTTCGACAAAGAGAACAGACCAAATATCGCCACTGCCAGGAAGCAGAGCGAGGTCATAATCGGTTTCTTAACCGCTCCTTCGTATAAACTCATGTTTCTTAGTGTTTAGTGATTATTTCTCTACTTCAACTTCTACTCCGTCAGCCAGCTTTGACTGTCCGGCCACAACCACCTGCGAGTTATTGTCCACACCAGAAACCAACTCGTACTCCGTATCCATGCGGCGGCCCAGTTCTACCTTATTATAAGATACTTTGCCATCCTTGTATACATAGACATAACGGTCGCCTGAGCCGGCACGCTTCACAATAGCCAGGTCGGGTACTACCACGTGGTCCTGTGTACCGAAGTTCAGCGTAGCACGGGCAAACATTCCCGGACGTACACGCTGGTCACGGTTGACAAGCTGAATTTCTACCGGGAAAGTACGGGTGGCGGAATTAATGGTAGGATAAACAAGGCTTATCTTGCCCTCGAATTCCTCGTCACCGTAAACGTCTATTTTCACAGACACGGGAGCACCCTTCTTCACTTTCGTGAAATAGCCTTCGGATACGTTGATGTACAGCTTCACCGGAGTGATTTGCTCTACCACCAGTACGGGTTCTCCACCGCTATACATATCACCGTTATCGTAATTGCGCGCTGTCACCACACCATTGATGGGGCTGAGCAACGCAGTATTCTCCAAGAGGTTCTTGTAGGAAGTCTCGCGAATATCGAGGTTCATCTTGGCAGCATCCCATTCCGACTTGGATGCACCACCTACTTTATACAGTTCGTCCACACGCTTGAACTCTATCCGCTGGTTGTCCAGCTGATATTTTATCTGCTTCAGGTTGGCGGCATCCATGCTGACCAACTTCTGTCCTTTGGACACACGGTCGCCTACTTCCACAAAGATGCGGTCGATGCGCACCGGAGAAGAGGGAGCGATGTTGTTTTTCACTTCAGCCTCTACCGTAGCCGTGTATTCCTGAATCTGTTCTACCGGACGGGCAGTTACACTGGCTAATTTTACTCTCGGCTTCTCGTCTACTTTCTCTGCAGCAGTTTTGTCTTTATCTCCACTACATGCGCCCAGCAGTGCAACTGTCAGCAGGGCAATCAATTGAAAACCTTTTTTCATATCGTTGTTCTTCTTTTATTTCTGTTTATTAATCATGTAATCTCTTCCCAGCACCTGGTCAAGGTCGGCCTTGGATACCAGATAGTCGTAAATGGACTGGTTGTAAGTCAGTTCGGCTTCGGTGAGCTGTACTTGCGAAGTATTCAGTTCGAGTACCGTGCCCTTACCCACTTCATAGCGTTTGCCGGCAATCAGCACAGCTTTCTCCGCCTGCATCACGTTCTCGCGGTTGCTGACAACCTGTTCCGAACTGGCAGCCATGTTGTTCTGATAGCTGGTGATCTGCATATTCAGCTTACGCTCCGTGTCGAGACGGTTCTGCTCCAACTGGCGCATCTGGATGCGGTTCGATTTCAGTTTGGTGAAATTGCTTGCCTTATATAAAGGTATGCTCAGGCTGAATACCAGCGAGGAACTGCCGCCCCAGTCGTAACTGAAGACATCCCAATTCTCGTTGTTCAAGGATTGATACTGATAAGAGTAGTTCATGGCCAGGGTAGGCATGAAGTTGGTACGCAAGGATTTGATGTTCTGCTGAAGCATCTTCCAGTTCAAGTCCAATTGCTTCATAGTAGTATTATTCACCAAGCCTTCATTGGTTTGCTCTAACTGGTTGGCAAACAAATCTGTCTCATACTGCTTCAGGTTGTCATCAATCTTTATCTCCACATCGGCAGTGACTCCCATCAATACCTTCAACTGCAATCTTGACAATACGACTGCATTGTTGGCTGAAATCACATTCGGCTTGATACTGCGCATCTGTACCTCGGCGCTGATCTTATCGAACTCGCTGACGGCACCCTGCTCGTACTTGGCATTGACAATGTTATAATTGTCCTCTGCCAGTTTATAACTCTTCTGCAGCACCTCGTAAGAGTCCTGCGACAGCATCAGCTGATAGTATGCTTTCGTCACCTGGTTCACCAAGTCCTGCTTGGAACCGCGCGACTTCTCCACTGCCAGTTCGATATCGGTCTTTGTCATTGACATGGCACGATATACGCTCGGGGCAAATACCGGCAGACTGATGTTCAGCGCACCACTCACCGTATTCGAGTTATCCATACCCATCTTAAAAGATTGTCCACCCAGGTTCAACTGAGCCGCCGTAATCGTATGGCTCCATGTTCCGTCGATACTTGCCTGCGGCAACAGATTCTGCCAGGTTTCCTGGTGTGTCACCTTCTTCAGCGCAATCTCCTCATTCGCAACTTTGATGGTCGGGTTCTCGCTTAGAGCAATCTCCAACGCTTTGTCCAGGTTCAGGGTCAGGGTATCCTTCGCCTCTTGTGCTTGTGCATAGCTACCCGCATAGAGCATGGCAGCAGCAAACAGTAGTGCTTTGCCTACCCAAAATCTCTGCATCTTCATAAATAAATAATAGGTTGTTGATTAATTATTTTCTTGTCTCGTCACTATGTGTGTGTTTTTCACGGTATTCGTAAATAAAGTTATCCAACTCGCGGGAACCTTTCTCCGTGGAAATGCCACGCAAGAAAGTAAACATAATGGATTCGTAAACTTCAAGGAAAGAATAATCGTCGCAGATATTGGAGTTGATCAGCAGATCGATCTGCCCGCGCACCAACAGGTTGACAATAGCAAAGTTCACGTCGCTACGGAAAAGCCCTTGCTTCACACCTCCTTTAAAGAAATTCACCGTATCGTCCGAGCTGCGGTTATGATTCCTCTTCACCAGTTCATAAGCTTTGGGATACTTCTTGATGTCCTCGAAGAATTTCTTATTGGTAGCATGAAACTTCTCTATGGTCCACTGATAGCACCTCAGTATAACTTCCAATACGTTGCTGGAAGTATCCAGAATTTGTTTGATCAAAACATCCGTACTCCGCTGTTCAGTCAAAATACATTCTTCCAGCAACGACTCCTTATCTGAAAATACTTCATAAAGAGTACGTTTGGATATACCCAGGGAAGCAGCAATATCATCCATTGTGATACTTTTGATTCCATGTGTACTAAATGCTTCTACGGCGGTCTGGATGATTCGTTCCCTCAGTTCAGACCTTGATGCCGAATGCTTCGTGTGTTCGCCCATTTTCTTCCCTTTTTAAGTCATAAAATCGTTTTTTCTATTCATTATCGGAATAAAACGTGGCAAATATAGAAAGAAAACTCAATTCACCAATCGAGTTTTCTTTCTTTTGTTTAGAGATTAATAAATATTATGTTTCTGGCAGATTTATTGGGAAGCTGTTAATAATCGAACTTCGTCCTGTTGAGGAAAGCAACGGTTTTATGGATTTCCTTATACATCACGATGTCGTCCTTCACAAAAGGGACTTCCTTGCGGTATTCGTGCAGGAAGCGTTCCAAGGCGGGCGACGTCTTCAGCGGGCGGCGGAAGTCGATGCCCTGGGCGGCATTCATCAGCTCGATGGCAAGAATATGTTCCAAATTATCCATGATGCGGTACAACTTGGTGGCGGCATTGGCGCCCATGCTGACGTGGTCTTCCTGTCCGTTGCTGGATACGATGGAGTCGCTGCTGGCGGCATAACAGTACATTTTGTTCTGGCTTACCATCGAAGCGGCGGCATACTGAGGTATCATAAAGCCGGAGTTCAGACCGGGGTTGGCTACAAGGAACTCCGGCAGGCCGCGCAGGCCCATGATGAGCTGGGCAACACGGCGTTCGGAGATATTGCCCAGTTCGGCAAGGGCGATGCCGAGGAAATCGTAAGAGATGGCAAGCGGCTGGCCGTGGAAGTTACCACCGGAGATGATGCGGTCTTCATCGGGGAAGATGGTGGGGTTGTCCGTCACGGAGTTGATTTCCGTCAGCAGCACTGAGGCAACATAGCGGATGGCATCTTTGGTAGCACCGTGCACCTGGGGGATGCAACGGAAGGAGTACGGGTCTTGCACATGCTCCTTGTGGCGGGCTATCAGTTCGCTGCCTTCCAGCAGTTTGCGGAAGTTGGCGCCTGTTTCGATCTGTCCTTTGTGGGGACGGATTTGCTGGATGCAGTCCATGAAGGGGTCGATGCGCCCGTCGAAGGCTTCGAGGGAGAGGGCGGCAATCAGGTCGGCTTTCTTGGAGAGGCGGAAGGCTTTGAGGATGGCAAACACGCCGTTGGCACTCATAAACTGGGTGCCGTTGAGCAGTGCCAGGCCTTCTTTGCTCATCAGCTTCACGGGTTCCCAGCCGAATTCGTCGAGCACGCTGATGGCTTCGCGCTTCTTACCTTTATAATATACGTCGCCCACACCGATAAGGGGCAGGAAGAGGTTGGCAAGCGGAGCAAGGTCGCCCGAAGCTCCCAATGAGCCGCGGTCGTAGACGATGGGCATCACGTCATTATTGAAGAAGTCGAGGATGCGTTGCACGGTGATGACCTGCACCCCGCTATGCCCCAATGACAGGGCATGCGCCTTGAGCAGCATCATCAGTTTGACGATGACGGGACGTATCTCCTCGCCCACACTGCAAGCATGGCTTTTTATCAGATTCTCCTGCAAGGTGCCCAACTCGTCGGACGAGATATTCTTACTGCACAGCGAACCGAAACCGGTAGTAATTCCGTACAAAGGCTCGTCGGACTCTGCGATTTTCTTATCCAGATAGTCACGGCATTTCTGTATGCGCTGTTTGGCTTCGGGAGCCAGTTCCAGCTTCAGGTTTTCGTTGATGATGCGTTCGATGAGGTCGAAAGTAAGCTCACCGGAACCTACGTGATAGACATTGCTCATAGTTTCAGCTCCTGATTAATTTCGTCCAACAATTCTTTTTCTTTGGCACAGGCAAGGCGTTCCAGTTCGTCGGCTTCGGTCTGAAGTTTGGCTACGAACTCCTTGTCTTTGAGCGAACCGAGGTTGATGCGCACGTTCATCAGGGCGCCCAGCACAGCCGAACGGGCGGACATCATGGCCACACAGGCATCGGTCACGGCATTGCGATTGCCCAGACGGGCAACGTCTGCGATAATCGGCATCAGTTCACAGGCATTGCGCGCCACCTGCATCGGCACCAGGGCGGCATACTTGGTAGCATCCTGGATGGCAGCGCTGCGGGCGGCCTTCTCTTCATCGGTAGCTTTGGGCATTTTGAAGCAGGCAAACACGCCGTCGTAGGCTTCGGAGTCGCGGTCTATGTCGGCAACAAAAGTATCTTTCTGCCGCATGGCTACTTCGGAGATATAACGCATCAGCTCCTCGTGGGCTTCATAACCTTTCTTGCCGATGGTGAGGTTGGCAACCATAGCGGCGAGGGCGGAAGCGATGGCACCATTCAATGCGGCAACGCTTCCCCCGCCGGGAACGGGATCGCTGCCCGCTACTTTATTCAGAAACTCTTTAACAACTAATTCTGCTAACATGGTATGATTTATTTTATGGTTTATACTACGGGATAGAGCACACCCTCTTTGATGGTGGTGTTGACACAATTCATCCCTATATAATAAGGTAGAAAATGATAATCGTCGGTATTCAGTACCACAAAGTCCCCTTTCTTCCCTACTTCGATGCTGCCGATGCTATCCGCACGTTTCAGGGCGGCGGCACCGTTCAGGGTCAGGGCGGTAATGGCCTCTTCGATGCTCAGGCGCATATAGATGCACGCCAGGGCAAACGTGAGGGGGATGGAACCGGAAAAGCAACTACCGGGATTGAGGTCGGTAGCAAGCGCCACGGCACAACCGGCATCTATCATTTCGCGCCCGCGGGCGTAGAGTTCTTTCAGCGCAAAAGCAGTCAACGGAAGTAAGGTAGCCACTACATTCTTCTCCGCCATTGCACGGATATCGGCATCGGAAGCATGCAGCAGATGGTCAGCGGAAACGGCGGACAGCTCGGCAGCCAGTCCGGCACCGCCCAAAGGAACGATTTCGTCGGCATGGAGTTTCAGTTCCAGCCCCATTTCTTTGGCGGCAAGCAGCAGACGACGGGATTGCTCGATGGAGAAAACGCCCTGTTCGCAAAAGACGTCGCAGAACTCCGCCAGGTCGTTCTGTACCACGCAGGGCAGCACTTCGCGGATGATAAAGTCTACATACTCGTCCGTGCGCCCACTGTATTCTTCGGGTATGGCGTGCGCACCGAGGAAGGGAGAAACAATCTCCACCCGCCGGTGTTCGTCGTTATTGAGTCCGCGCATCACGCGGAGTTGCGTTAGTTCGGTATCCCGGTCCAGTCCGTAGCCGCTTTTGCCTTCGACGGTGGTCACGCCCATAGCGGTCATCTGCTTCAAGAAGCTTTCGGCACGGCTGCGCAGGCGGATATAGTTGCAGGCGCGGGTTGCTTTCACAGTACTCACAATGCCGCCGCCACGTTCCATGATGGACATATAGCTCTCGCCTTTCAGCCGCCAGGAGAATTCTTCGGCACGCTCGCCACCAAACACGAAGTGTGTATGCGAGTCGACAAAGCCCGGCAACACGCACTTGCCGCGGGCGTTGTAGTGCCAGTAGCGCTGGTAATAGCCATCGCGCTGCTCGCCGCGGTTCTCGCCCACATAGGTGATGATGCCGTCGGTCACTTCCACCGTGGCATTTTCAAGGATGCGCAACTCGCCCATCTCCTTGCCCCGACGGGCGGAGAAGCCGAGGGGGGTTACCACCCGCGCATTAAATATAATCAGGTTTTCTGTCATAATATTCTACTCCATAATCCGTGCTTCGAGCACCTGCTCCATCGAGAAATTCTCCAGTCCCAGGTAGTAGGAAGCGGTATCGATAAGCGCTTCCATAGGCACCAGCCCGATGATTTCGCTACCTACGATGCTGACACCGTAGCGGCGCGCTTCAATCCGCACCAGTTCGAAGGCGCGATAGAGGGCGGTACGGGTAAAGTCGGTCATATTGATGGAAACCTGTGTGATGCCACGGTCTTTCAACTCCACGCCCATCGCCTTGCAGTAGCGCAGACCGCCGCCGATGAAGCGTATCTTCTTGGCTATGTCGTGGGCTATCTCCAGGCTGGGAGTATTGAGGTTGACGTTGTACGCCACCAATGGCATACGGGTGCCGATGGCAACCGTTCCCGCGGTGGGATGGCGCTGGGCATCGCCGAAGTCGGGATGCCATTCCGGTTGTTTTATCTTCTCAGCCATGCCTTCGAACTCGCCCTTGCGAACTGCCGCCAGGTTCTCGCGATGGGGGGCGGAAGCCGACTTCTCGTACAGGAACACGGGCAGATCGTAACGTTTTGCTACCTCTGCACCCACCTCTTTGGAGAGGGCGATGGCTTCGTCCATCGTTACATTCTTGATAGGGATAAAGGGCACTACATCTACCGCACCCATGCGGGGATGCTGCCCGGTGTGATGATTGAGGTCTATCAATTGCACGGCAACGCCGATGGCTTCGAGCACGGCATCACGCAAGGGTTCGGGCTCGCCTACTACCGTAACGACCAGGCGGTTATGGTCTTCGTCGTTGCTGTAATCCAGCAACTTCACACCCGGTTTTCCCCGGAAAGGGGCTACTATTTTGTCTATCTTCTGCAAGTCGCGTCCCTCGCTGAAGTTGGGGACGCATTCTATGATTTTGTTCATAATCAGATATATTTGTTAATCAATTCGTCATCGGCTACATACGGCATCGTGATGTGATATCCCTCGGAATGCGTGCGGTTGAAGTCCTCGCTCGTCTCCATAGCATGCGGATTGCGTGCCCATGAGCGGCGTGCCACGCCCCCCATCACATCCCACAACATGGCGGAACGAAGGATTTCATCGACCCGCTGCGAACCGTCGCACACCATACCGAAGCCGCCGTTGATGGCTTTTCCGATGCCTACGCCGCCGCCATTGTGCAAGGCTACGAGGCTCATGCCGCGCGCGCAGTTTCCGGCAAAACACTGCACAGCCATATCCGCCATCACATTGCTGCCGTCTTTGATATTGGCCGTTTCGCGAAAAGGCGAGTCGGTGCCGCTGACGTCGTGATGATCGCGCCCCAGCATAATGGGGCCCACTTCGCCGTTGCGCACCATTTCGTTGAACCGCAAGGCGATATTCATACGCCCTTCGGCATCCTGATAGAGAATACGGGCTTGTGTGCCCACCACCAGGTTATTCTTTTCGGCGTCGCGAATCCAGTTATAATTATCCAGGTCTTGCCCGCGCCGTGTGGGGTCGATGCACTCCATCGCCGCCCGGTCGGTCTTTACCAAATCTTCGTGTTTGCCACTGAGGCATACCCAGCGGAAGGGGCCATAGCCGTAATCGAAGAGTTCCGGTCCCATGATATCTTCCACATAGCTGGGGAAGATGAAGCCGTTCTTCGTGTCTCCGTCGCGGGCAATCTCACTGACGCCGGCATCGTAAACGGCTTTCATAAAGGAGTTTCCGTAGTCGAAGAAGTAAGTGCCCCGACCTACCAGCGCTTTAATTGCAGCAAAGTGGCGGGCGAGCGTAGCATCCACCAGCTGGCGGAACTGCTTCGGATTCTCGTGCAACATCGCGGTGCGTTGCTCGAAAGTCAGGCTTGCGGGACAGTAACCGCCGTCGTAGGCAGCATGGCACGAAGTCTGGTCGGAAAGCAAGTCGATGGGAAGATGCTCCTGCACGGCATATTCCAGCAAGTCCACCACATTGCCGTGATAGGCTATGGAGAGGGGTTGGCGGTGTGCCATCGCTTCATGCGCCAGGCGGAATGCTTCGGGCAGCGAGTCGGTGACGTGTCCTACCCAACCCTGGTTGTGGCGGGTTGCGATGCGCGAAGCATCGGCAATGATAGCCACCGCCCCTGCCATCTCGGCAGCCTTGGGTTGAGCGCCGCTCATGCCCCCTAAACCGGAAGAAACGAAAAGACGCCCACGCAAATCGCCGTCCTGCGGGATGCCCAGTTTCAGGCGTCCGGCATTGAGCAGCGTATTGAACGTACCGTGCACGATGCCCTGCGGACCGATGTACATCCAGCCGCCGGCAGTCATCTGACCGTAGTTGGCAACGCCCATCTGCATGGCGGTGTGCCAGTCTTCCTGATTATCATAAAGCCCCACCATCAGGGCATTGGTGATAATGACGCGGGGAGCGTCCGGCTTCGACTTGAACAAACCGAGAGGATGCCCGCTTTCGATGACGAGCGTCTGTTCGCGCGTCAGCACCTCGAGGTATTGCTTGATGAGGTGGTATTGCATCCAGTTTTGGCACACTTGTCCCGTCTCTCCGTAAGTAACTAATTCGTACGGATAGAGTGCGATATCAAAACAAAGATTATTGTCAATCATCACTTGGAAGGCTTTGCCTTCGATACAGTTTCCCCGGTATTCGTCAATCGGTTTCGCCTTCAGGTCGCCTTGCGGACGATAGCGGTAGCCGTAGATGCGCCCGCGGGTGCGGAGTTCTTCCATAAATTCGGGAGCAAGCGCGGCGTGCAACTCTTTGGGGATATAGCGCAACGCGTTCTTCAATGCCGTGGCTGTCTGCGCAGGGGTAAGGGTATAGCCACGGTCGGGCGCCCGGCGGATGCCCTCAACGAAGGTAGGGTACGGGGGCAATGTTTTACTTAAAGTTATATTCATAGCAATCGGAGAGTTGGTTACAAATTGTCAACAGATACAAGTCTGTATCTGCCGCAATATAAAAATAAATCCCGATATTCGCAATAGAATACCGGGATTATTTATCAAATGGTCAAAACAAGAGTTTCTTAGGATTATCCGGTCTGTGTAATTAAAGGACAATATGTTTGCTTTCTTCTAATAAAAGATATATCTTTCGGACAAGAAAGTAAAGTTGTTATCTATAACCATCTGAATCATGAAAAATATACTACTCCTCATGGCTTGCATCCTCTCTTCTCTGCAGGGCTATGCTCAAACACCTTTTTCGTACACATTGAAGGGAAAGCTGCCTTCAAAAGCGTTCGACGGAATAAGTGTCCGAATACAGCGTTACGACAATAATTGGCTTATTGACACGATAAAAGTCGTCGGGGATGTGCTGGAATATGAAGGCAGAGCCGACAGTGCCATGTATTGCCGTATAGATGGAGCCGGAACATACGCTAATTTTATAATAGAGAAGGGAGACATACAAGTCGATATGCTTACCCATGCATACCCTTCGGGCACTCCTTTGAATGAGGGATATGCCCGGATGAGCCGTGCGGAAGCACAAATGTCTGCCGAACTGGATTCCATGCGACGGAGCATTGTTCAAGATAAAACCCTAACCAGGGATGAACGCATTCAACGGCAAAATGAGCTGGATGACATAAAAACGCAGGAACGTATGCGATGCCGGATGTTGAAACCGTTTATCATTCAGAACCGGAATAATGAATTGGGCGTCGCCGCTTGCCAAGCCTATTTCATTTGGGCGTCGCCAGAAGCTCTGGATGATGTGTACCCTCATTTGGGAGAATGGATTCTTTCGCGCCGACAGATTAAGGCACAGATAGCAGACATCAATACGGCCCGTAAGATGGCTCCCGGTAATCCGTTCATTGATTTCGAAGCGGAAGATCTGGAAGGGAATAAAGTCTTACTATCCGACTATGTAGGGAAAGGAAAATATGTGATAGTTGATTTCAGCGCGAGTTGGTGTGCCCCCTGTCTGGCGGAACTTCCTAACCTAAAGGATGTTTACGAACGGTTTAGGGGAGATAAATTCGACATGGTGACGGTAGCCGTATGGGATAAGCCGGAGAATTCCCGAAAAATGTTTAAGGATAACGAGATAAATTGGCAAGGCATGATTAATGCCGGAACAGTTCCCATGAAGCTATACGGTTTTTCCGGCATTCCCCGAATTATGCTTTTTGCTCCTGATGGAACTATTCTCGATAATCAGCTTCGTGGCTCAAGTGTAGGCACAAGTGTAGCAAAAGTACTCGAAGCTCTTCCATAAACTCCGAGACAAATTTAATACCGGGATTATTTGTCATTTAGTCAGAGTACATCCTTTACAAATTCTACTTCAACTGCAAGAGGTATCGACCAATAACCTCTGCCGACTCGCTTGTTTCCTTTGCCAGGGCTTCCTGCAAGATAGGATTTCCGTCAAGCAATTCCATCATCTTATCCTTGCCTACAAAAGCGGATTTACCGGTTTCCGTGTCCAACTCGTAGTACACACGGGCATTGGCAAGGCCGGAAGCGGCAATGGCATTCCCTACTTCGCCGCCTAATTTGGTAGCATCGGTAGGCACCGTGGTACTGGTGGCAACTTGCCCCACAGGCTGTGCCCGGAAGTAAATCTTTCCACGCAACCACATGGCAGGCGCATAGCAACTGCCGAAACGGTAACGTTTGTAACGCATCTTCCTACAATTGACGTAAAGCGCCGTGTCTATCCTGACGGCATAACAACGGGACCTCAAATATTTGCTTAATCCCGGATTGTCATCGGCAGAAATACGATAATCACCGCCACTCATCAGAAAAATCTGATTCTTTGAGCGCTTCTCCACCTTCAGAATGGTCACCGTATCGCCATGATTCTCCACCAGGCTCTTCAGATTGGAGTACATCACCTGCTGCGCCGCACCTGGCAAAACTACCAGCAACGCCAAAATACTCGATATCCACCACCTTTTCATATCCTGACCTCCTCTTTCTGAAACTTTATTTTCTTGACCGAAAGGTACATTTTTTATCGGAAGAGAACAAATATTTGAGGCAAAAAGACAATATTTCCACGAATATCAATCACTCCTGCTACTCAGTTCCATTTTGTTCCGCACTTTGGAACTGAGAGTTTCATTATAGGAAACCAACAGTTTCATTATAGGAAACTCCCAGTTTCAAAGGTTGAAACCAACAGTTTCACTATAGGAAACTCTCAGTTCCAAAGGTCGAAACTCTTGGTTTCAACCTTTGAGACTGTTGGTGCCAATGAATGAAACCCGTAATACCAACATACCTTGTCCCGACAACCATTATCAGAACGAGACACGATACCTATCGCACAACAGATAAAATCGAAAATAAAACTCTATGTATAAGAGTTAGAAACCCACGCCTTCCTATCACAAAAAGACAGCCATCCTCTTTATATTTCCACAAAAAGATTATCCATCGCATTATATTATATCAAATTGTTTTGTATATTTGCATCCGATTTTACAAACAGACAAAAGAACAAACCGAAAAGTATCCTTTTGAAACCGCAAGTATAATAGAATAAACAACAAAGAAACAGTATGAAAAAGAGATGGATAATTATGATGGCTTTGATAGTCATCATCAGTTTGATTGGAGTATTTACACCGGAAACACCGGGAATTTGGGAACCGGACGAGAAGATGGACACAGCCAACGTGGCATGGATGATTACCGCTACTATCTTTGTGCTGATGATGACGCCGGGACTCTCCTTCTTCTATGGGGGAATGGTAGGGAAGAAAAACATAATATCCACCATTTTGCAAAGTTTCATCGCAATGGGCATTATCAGTGTCATTTGGGTAGTGTTCGGGTTCAGCCTGGCATTTGGCGACGATATAGGCAGCCTCATCGGAAACCCGGCAACCTTCTTCATGTTCAATAACGTGGGAGCCAAAGTGGACGATTTCCTTGCTCCCACCATCCCCCTGGCACTCTACGCTTTGTTTCAGATGAAGTTTGCTATCATCACCCCTTCTCTCATTACAGGGTCGTTTGCCGAGCGCGTACGTTTCTCGGGGTATATGGTATTTATGATTTTGTTCTCCATCTTCGTTTACTGCCCATTGGCACACTGGACGTGGCATCCCGACGGATTTCTCCGTCAGTTGGGAGTGATTGACTTTGCCGGTGGTATCGTAGTACATGCCTCTTCGGGCGTCGCCGCCCTTGCAGGTGCACTCTTCCTGGGCAAACGGAACGGCAAGGCATCGGCACCTGCCAATATACCGTTCGTCATTCTGGGAGCCGCCATGTTATGGCTGGGCTGGTTCGGCTTCAACGCCGGTTCCTCGTTGGCAGCGGACGGTGTTGCCATCAAAGCCTTCCTGAATACAAATACGGCATCCGCCACCGCCATGCTGGTATGGATTTTCTTCGACTGCCTGCGCGGACGTAAGCCGTCGGCTATGGGCGCCGCCATCGGTGCAGTCGTAGGATTGGTAGCCATCACCCCATCGGCAGGCTACGTGACGGTGGGTGAAAGTATCTTCATCGCACTCCTCACTACAATGGTCTGCAACATCGCCGTGCACTGGAAGAACCATACGAGCGTAGACGATGCACTCGACGTATTTCCCACCCACGGCGTAGGCGGTATCTTCGGCACCATCATGACGGGCGTATTTGTAAACGGGCTGGTAGCGGGAGATGTCAAAGTTTTCTTCATCCATATCCTGGCAGTAATCATTGTATGCGTATACACTTTTATCGTGAGCTATGCACTTTACTGGCTGACCAATAAGATGATTCCGATGCGTGTTTCCGCCCAAAGCGAAGCTATCGGCCTGGACCTGAGCCAGCACGACGAGCATTATGGCTTTGCCGACACAGGCGACCGGGAGTTGGCGGAATATCACGAAAAAGCATAAAGGATAGCTTTCCTTATAAAAAAACAAAAGATTACAAAGCCACTTGACTTGTAAAGTATTATATTTGTACGGTCGCACGTCGGCCGTACTTTTTTACATTTTTATTTTAAGAAATGAATCGAATACTTTATACCAAAGTCATGACGCCAGTTCTGAGCATCTTCCTCGGATGTTTCTTATTCTCAGCATTTGCGTGTGGTGAAGGAGATTATACTCCTAAGAAATACAGAGGATTGAAAGGAAAGGTGGCAAGCATCCGGGACTCTGTGTATGATTGCACCTTGCAAGGCAGCTATCAAATTCCCGGAGAATTTACGGAAACAGAAACCGTTGATTTTGATGCGGAAGGTAATGTTATCAGGATTGCCAGGCATAATGCGGACTCCAGTTTTGTTACTGTCAGCGAATTTGTCTATAAAGATAATGTTCTCGTCTCGAGCAGTGGGCAAAGTCTTATGGGCGGGGATGCTTTTACCAGTACATCAGAACGTATCGGTGTTGAAAACGGCATTCTCAAATTTAAAGAGGACAACGGTTCCGAGCAGTATATAAGGGAAGTAAAAACCAACGGGAAGTACTGTATGGAATATTCAAAATGCACCAACGGATATTCAAAGGAAGAAAGCTGGGCGGACAACAATGACAATATAATAAAGACAAGGTCTTTGCTGGTAAGCAGTGATATGGAATTTATGAATGGCACCAATACCTTAGAAGAGATAAGTCTAATGAAGTATGATAAAGATGGCAATCTGACGGAAGCCACCCACATCAAGGATAAAGATACGGTTACAACAGTCTGCTCGCACCACCGGTATGATAAATACGGGAACTGGACCGAAGAAAGAGCGGAAACGAACGGATACTTTAAGCGGCTGATAAAGCGGACAATAAAGTATACGGATTAGAAACAACCTGCTATTCGACAATCAAGAACGAAATAAAGAATCTCCTCTCTGCATTAAGATAAGAGAGGAGATTCTTCGCTACGCTCAGAATGACTGAGTAAGGCCGTAAAAGCTATTTAGGTAAATTGAACGCCACGGACATTTCCTGCATCTGCGCCCGGCTCATGCCATCGGGCTCGAAGCCCATATTCCTGGCAGCAATGTAGATAAGGGCGGACTTGTTGAGCACATCCACCTGGTCGAAAGCTGCCATCACGTCTACATCTACGGCAAAAACACCGTGCTTCTCCCACATCACGACATCATAATCGTCCAGTTCGCGGATAGTGGCTTCCGCCCACTCTACCGAACTGGGGAGCTTATAGGGAATGATACCCAAACCACGCGGGCAGAAAGCTTTTGTTTCGGGAATCATGCTCCAAAGCAGATTGGAAGCAACATCCTTTTCCAGATACTTCCGGCAGTGGGTCATGGCAACCAGTTCGATGGGATGGGTATGCACAGAGGCTTTGTAGGAAGAGCCTTTGGCGATAAGATAATTGTGTACACTAAGATGTGAAGGCAGTTCGGAAGTAGGCTGCACGGGCTGGTCGGCTATGATGACATAGCTGGCACAGTCGTCCAAAATACGGATTACCGAACCGTTCTCCATCGGCCACCGGGCAAGGTCGCGCATGCGCTTGTTGGTACCTTTGCAATAGAAATAGCAGCCTTTCAGGTGCGGCAAGGTAGCCCCGATGGGCTTTACCTCGCTGATGGCGGGCATAGACTTGACGGCATCGTCTATATATTCGGTGATGTTTACGGTGATGTTTCCGCCGTTACGTTCCGCCCAGCCCTTCTGCCAGAGATAGCCGGCTACTTCCGCCACTCTATTCACTTCGGCGGCAAGGGCGGGGCGATTGTTTAAGATTGATTCCATATATATTCAGTTTTAATTCATTGTTATGCCTGTGCCATGGCTACTACTATGATAGAAGCAATAAGCACTGCCAAACCAAGTATCAAGACGCCGATAGTGCGCTGTCCGCACCCTTTCCACTCTTTCAGCAGTATGCCCCATACATTGCTGAATGTAACATTCAGCGACATAAGGATGCTCCAGGAGAAAGCAAGCAGTACGGGGCTGTCCGCCAGGAAGCTCTTGCCCATCTCCAGGCCGAAGAATTGCGAATACCACAACACTCCGGCAAGGGCACAGAACAGAAGGTTATTGACGAGTGCGCTTCCCTTGACAGAGAGGTACTCCCGTCCGGTCTTGTTCTTCACATTCTGCTGAATGCAATAGGCAGCATTGGTGCAGAAACCGCCAAGCGTTACCAGGAAGATAACGGGCAGTCCGGCATACAGGGGAGCGACACCACCAGCCAATGCAGCTTGCTTGATGGGTGTACCGGCATCCAGTCCGAGAGCAAAGCAGGCACTCATCACACCTGCCAACAACGCCACCAGCAATCCACGGGTCAAAGCGAAGTCCTTCACTGCCGCCTTCTTCTCTTCCTCGCTCATGTTTCTGGAGCGAAGGCTTCCGGCATAGCCGATGACGGCAATACCAGCCAAAGTGATGCAAACACCGATAAGCAGCATCAATCCGTCTCCATGCAGCAAGTCCTTTCCTGCAAACAGTGCGGGGAACAGTGTGCCGAAGCCGGCACAAGTGCCAAGCGCAATACTCTGCCCCAGGGCAACACCCAGGTAGCGCATACTCAGTCCGAACGTCAGACCACCCACACCCCAAAGCACTCCATAGACTATGGCAGGCAATGCACCGCCCGCTCCCCAAAGTTCCATCAGGCTACTGCCGGCAGGAATGGCAAGCAACGCACCCAGCAACGGAAAAACGAGCCAGGCAAAGATACCTTGTACCAGCCAAAAGCTCTCCCATGACCAGTTCTTCACCTTATTAATAGGTACGTACGAACTGCTCTGCCCGAAACTGCCGACGGCAATAATGAATAATCCGATTAGTGTATTCATGATGTTCTGCCACTTAGTTACGCTTCGAAGTTACTTCGGCTTCGTATTTCTCTATCTCTGTGATGAATTCTTCACCTACCGGAACATTATTCTTCAAGCAGAACATATCCCAAACGGCATTCCACGGCAGAGACTTTGCTTCTTCGAGCAGGGCAAGGCGTTCAAATCCTTGGTCGTTCGCCTCGTAACGGCGCAAGGTATCCAGCGGTTCGAGCAGCGCCTGGAGCACACACTTCTGCGTGGCACGGCTACCAATGACATAAGCGCCGATGCGGTTGATTGAAGCATCGAAGTAGTCCAGACCGATATGCACACGGTTCAGGGCGTTGCAACGAACAATCTCTTTGCAAAGGTCGAGTGTATCATCGTTCATAATCGTCACATGGTCGGAGTCCCAACGCACCGGACGGCTGACGTGCAGCATAATTTCGGGAATAAACAGAAGAAGCGAAGACAGTTTGTCGGCAACGCTTTCCGTAGGATGGAAGTGCCCCGTATCGAGGGTCACTATCTTGTTGCGGCTTACGCCATAGCCGATATAGAAGTCATTGGAACCTACCGTATAGCTTTCGAGACCGATGCCGAATACTTTAGACTCGATGCAGTCTTTCATATTCTCATAGTCGGTGGCAAAGATACGGTCGAGGGAGTCTTTCAGCAGTTCGCGATACTTCATACGGTTGACGGTGATGTCCTTGCTGCCATCGTGTACCCACAGGTTCATGATGCAAGGGTCGCCCTGGCGACGGCCCATTTCTTCGGCAATGGCACGGCAGCGGATGGTATGCTCTACCCAGAAGTCGCGGATTGCCTTGTCTGGATTGGACAGGGAGAGGTTACCGCTCTTCGGATGGGAGAAAGAGGTGGAATTGAAGTCCAGTTTCATATTATGTTCTGCCGCCCACTGCATCCAACTTTCAAAGTGTGCAGGCTCTACCTGGTCGCGGTCGACGAACTTGCCGCCGAAGTCGCCATATATTTCGTGCAGGTTCAGGCGGTGTGTGCCGGGGATGTAAGAGGCTGCTTTCAGTATGTCGCGGCGTAGTTCTTCCATATTGCGTGCTTTGCCCGGGTAATTGCCCGTAGCCTGGATACCGCCGGTCAACGAGCCTTGGGCTTCGAATCCGGCTACATCGTCTGCCTGCCAGCAGTGCAGGGAGAGAGAGATTTTCTGCAAGGCATCCATTGCCTTTTCCACATCCATACCAATAGCGGCATAACGCTCTTTGGCTACCTCGTAGGCTTTTGTTATCAGTTCTTCTTTCATGATACTTTTCGATTTTATGATTTATAAACTATGATTTGTCAGTTGCTTGAAGTGAAGATAGGCGGCGTCCCACACCTCTGTGTCTTGCGGTTGAAAGGTCGCCAGTGAAATGGAACGGTTGATGAGCCGACGCATGGAAGCAATATCCCTAGCAGTACCCGCCGACAATGCCTGAATCATGATATTGCCGATGGCGGTAGCTTCTGAAGGCCCGGCTATGACGGGGATACCCACGGCATTGGCAGTCCACTGGTTCAGCAAGTCGTTGCGGCTTCCACCGCCAATGACGTGCAGCGCCTCTAACGGACGCAGTGAAAGGCCCCGCAGGTTATCCAGCACTTGGCGATAGCGTAAAGCGAGACTCTCGAAGATGGAACGCACTATCTGCCCACGTGTTTCGGGCTCCGGTTGGTGACTGGCGGAACAATAAGCCCGGATGGCTTGCTCCATATCGGCCGGATTGGCAAACAATTCATCATCCGGATTTATCAGACTGCGGAAAGGTTCGCAGACGTCTGCTTCGGCAATCAGTTCCGAATAGGATGTTTCCCCCCAATCGGCACGGCAACGTTCCAGCAACCACATACCGCAGATATTCTTCAGCAGGCGGATAGTGCCTGCCACTCCGCCTTCGTTAGTGAAGTTCAACGCTTCGGTTTCTTTATTAATAACGGGAGCATCGGTTTCTATCCCCATCAACGACCAGGTGCCGCTGCTTAGATAGACAAAGTTCCGGTTCGTGGCAGGCACAGCAGCCACTGCCGAGGCAGTATCGTGTCCGGCTACGGCTATCACGGGGATGGCTCCGAGCCCGGTGATGCGCTGCACTTCCTCTGTCAATAGCCCTACTCTATCGCCGGGATAAACAAAGCGGCCGAAGTTGGCTTTTGTCAGTCCAAGTTCATTCAAGAGGGTGTTCTCCAGTTGGCGGGTATGCGCGTTCACCAGTTGCGCCGTAGTGGCAATGGTATATTCCGTTACCATTTCGCCCGTCAGCATATAGCTCAAGGCATCGGGCATAAAAAGAATCTTATCGGCAGCGGCCAGTGCACTGTCCCGATTGCGCCGCAAGGTATCGAGTTGGAACAAGGAGTTGAAGTTCATCACCTGGATACCCGTCAACTCATAAACCCGGCTACGGGGCATACGGGTGAAGAAAGCTTCGGGAGCTCTGTCCGTATGCGGGTCGCGATAGGCATAAGGCTGGCGAAGGAAGCCGCCGTCCTTGCCTACACAGACAAAGTCCACTCCCCAGGTATCGATGCCGATGGAAGTAATTTCCACATCCTCTTTTCGGGCAGCGTGTTTCAGTCCTTCCAGAATATGGCGGTAGAGTTCGTAAATATCCCAGTAGAAGTGCCCGCCGGTTCCGATCAGATGGTTTGGGAAGCGGTTTACTTCCTCCATCTCCAAGCCTTCCGGGGTGAAAGTCCCTAAGATAGTACGGCCGCTGGTGGCACCCAGATCGACCGCAAAAAAGCATTGTTTCATGGTCATTCGTTTTAGTTCCCCTTATATTGTCCCCATAAAGTATTCGGAGTATTTCCCATCTCCAGTTCCAGAATGCCTCCCGCCATTATATCCTTATAATCTAAATAGCACTTGGCATAACTCTGCCCATTCAGCCGTGCAGACTGGATATAAAGATTCTCAGCCGAGTTCTTATTCGCTTTTATAACGAATGTTTTTCCTTCGCCTACTTGAATCTCTATTGTCTCAAAGACAGGGCTGGTTATCTCATAACGGGTATCTCCCGGACATACCGGATACAACCCGCAGGCAGACAGGATATACCAGGCGGACATCTGCCCGACATCTTCGTTGCCGACCAGTCCTTCGACCTTATTATGATAAGCATTCTCGCAAATGAAGCGAGACCATTTCTGGGTTTTCCACGGCTGTCCCAGGCGGTTATAGAGATAGGGCACATGATGGACAGGTTCATTGGCATGGTTATAATAAACGTTCCACAGGAAGTCAGCCGGCGTTTTGGCAAACATGGTGTCCAGGTCTGCAATCGCTTGTTCCGTACCTCCCATAAGTTCCACCATGCCCTGTATATCATGAGGAACGGACCACCCTTGCTGAAGCTCATTACATTCTATGCAACCATACCATTCCTGCAACTTTCCATTCGCAGGCCAGGCTTCAAAAGAGCCATCCGCCTCTCGCGGGCGAAAGCTGTGTTTCTCCTTATCGTACAGATTCTTATAAGACCGGGACAGCGTGGCATAACGTTCCGCATCTTCATGCTTGCCCAGAGCTTCTGCCAAGCGGGACATACACCATTCCGTATAAGCGTATTCCAATGTTTTGGATATACCGTTCGGATTAAGTGCATATCCTAATTCCGCATTTCCAAACATCCTGGAAGTCTTATCCGCATATTCATACGCCTTTTCCATATCGAACCGGCAAATGCCTTTGACATAAGCATCTGCCAATACAGAAATAGCAGGGTTGCCCAGCATACAGCCACTATAAGCATTCATAAGTTCCCATCGCTCGTAATAGCCACGTCCGCTTTCTTCTGCCATAGTGGTGAGGGACATCAATAAATCGTTTACCAACTTGGGGTCAATGATAGTCTGCAGGGGCATCTGGCTACGGAATACATCCCATCCGCTGAAGATGGTTCTCTTTACAAACCGGCCGGATTCATGAGGTTGCCCATCCGCTCCCATATACTTTCCATCCACATCGGTAAAGATTCTCGGATCGATCATGGTATGATACAGAGAGGTATAGAATACTTTCCTCTGCTCATCGGTGCCTCCCTGGACTTTGATCTTCGACAAGGCATCATCCCATAAGTTCCGGGCTTGTTCCCGCACTCCATCAAAGTTCCAGTCTGTAATCTCAGCTTTAAGGTTCTTTTCGGCACCGGCTTCACTGACGTACGAGATTCCCGATTTAAACAATACCTCTTCGCCGGCTTTTGTTTCAAACTCAGTGAAGAAGCCAATGTGCTCTCCCTCGTACTCCTCGGCATTATACATAACCGCAGCATCCGCCGTCAGCCATTGGAATTCAGAGCTTTCCACAAATTCAAGTTTCCGGCTTCGTCCCTCCGGTATCTTGACGCTCCAGACTCCGAATGTCTTCAGAGGTTTGGAAAACTCGGCATAGAAGTATACAGTATAGTTGGCGTTTCCTTCTCCGTTTCCCCAACCTCCACCGTCGGGAGTACACTCCATCCGGCCGGAAATAGTATGGTCATCGACTACCTTAACAGCCTGCAAGGTAGAAGTACCTCCAACCCGGCGGGCCAGGTCTATCTGTATCCGCGATTGGTCGCTTTCGGGATAAACCAGCCGCAGCATACCACAGTGGGGAGTGGCAGTAGCTTCAACCCCTACCTGATAGTCAGTCAGCAACACTTTATAATAGCCGGCACCGGCTTCTTCAGAGCTTTTATCATAATGCGACCTGTATCCGACTACGCCATTCTCTTTTCCCGAGTTTGTACGCATAGTACCCACCGTCGGCATAACCAACAAATTGCCTAAGTCGCCGCCCCAACCGATGCCGCTCATCTGCGTAAAAGCAAAACCTTCTATCGTTTCGTGTTCATAACTACACCCCGAGCCATTATCCCCTCCGGTTATCGTATTAGGGCTTACCTGAACCGCCCCGAAGGGTGTTGTTGCCCCGGGAAATGTCTTTCCCAGTCCATGATAAGCTCCGGCAGCCTCCGTATTTGTACTTGCCCCGATAAAAGGATTCACATAGTCCGACAAACGGGCGGACTCATTCCGGCAGGACTGCAAAAAGCATGAAGCACAAATCCCCAGAAAGGCTATAAACTTTCTACTCATAGCATTCTTCAGATTAGAGTTTAACGACCTCCACTTTCAAAGCCTGCGGCTTATTCATCTGATAAATGCGGTTCACCAAATCCAGCTGTTCATTCTCGTTATCATCGCGAACACTCTTGTACATGAAGCGCAGCCAGTAATCTTTCAGCATATTGACGAAAGGATTCGTCTTGCGATTTTCCAGCATCAGATTGACCGCTTTCTCGTTACTTGCCCACAGTAGTCCTTTGTCGCGCATCAGGTTATATTCCATCCAGTAGTACTCACGCATTTCACGCTCCATGAACCAACGCATTTCGTTCAACTGGCGTATCTGCTGTGCCTGCTCGTTCTGAGGAGTATTGCTGTAAGAAGCCAGATTAACACCGCGCTTCAGTTCACCGGCAGTAAGACGTGCTATCGTTTTTCCGCCTATCTTCAACAGATAATAACCATCCTGCAGGCCCTTCACGGCGAGTCCTTCGTAGTTCATCTCGTCCATAAACGGAATGACGTTCAAAGCATCGGCCTGTGTATGCAGCTCGTTGTCATGATGACTCGCATCTATCGGGAAAGGCAATGAATTGGCAAGATAGGTGAAGCTCACGCTTTCGGGAGAAACAGTCAGATTGGTAATTTCGCAGTTCTCCGAACGGTTTACGGCACGGGATGAAGCATCGATAGCGATATCGGCAACCGGTTTATCAGTCAGTCCTTGAGCTTTCAGAAACAAATAGGCCATGACCAAATGGCCGTCCGTTGTAGGATGGATACGGTCTCC
>OGZX01001356.1_pt1 | contig 24976 bp, 14 predicted proteins | sample 1576881 | NCBI WGS metagenome assembly OGZX01 (sample SAMEA3541542, study PRJEB24748) | human gut metagenome | biome: human gut; feature: human-associated habitat; material: faeces | place: China | collected 2012
TCAGTGCCGTTTGCTGACGTGCTTTGTCTTTCCAGAAGTCATCTCCGGTGTATTCGTACATATACCAAAGTGCGCCGGGAAAGAATCCGCTGGTCCAATCACGGGAAACTACCATGTGCAGTGTGCCGTCGGCTTCAACATTACGTGGACTGGCCAATGGCCCCTGATTCTGCTTATCACGCAAGACTTGCTTCTCTCTGGGTTCTGCGGAACGGACGGCATCCATTTCAACAAAAGCTTGCTTTAACTGTGTTGAAGCAAAAGAAAAATTATCCTGAACAAGGTCAGGCTGGTCGGTTCCGCAAGAGGCTAGGACAACCAATAAAAATAAGACAGGAGTTTTGAGCTTCATATTTTTCCAACTAATAAAGTGAATCTATTATATAATGTAAGACATTGTTTTCACAACCACAGTAACGGATGACGAATAGGTAAATTCCTGACTACCTCATCATGTACCGGAAAATGTTCTAACGTCGACCAGGTAGATATATAGTCTTCATTCGGTGTATCGTAAGCACTGAACAACAAAGCCGGATGTGCCACAGGCCATTCATCCCAATACATCACATCTTTGTCGAAGGGCCATATTGATTTATCTTTTATATAAGGGAAGAGCCACGTCACCCCTTTCTGCATATTTCGCCCGTCTTCCGTTGTATATTGCCATAGATTATGATTCTCATCCGAGAGGATATGACAGAGCGTTGCCATCGCATCCAGGTTAAAAAGGGAATATCCATATGGTTTTGTCCGTTTCAATTCTAACGGAAAACTACCGTCCGTATCCATTTGATCCGGCAATAGAACGGTCTGGAAACGATCTCTACAAAAATCCAGAACCTCTGTATTTCCTGTATATTTAGCGAACAGGGCAGCCTGCATCACCCAGCAAGTACCATGATTATTTTTTGCATTCATTTCATCTTTTCCATAGGGATGATTGGCCAGCCAATACAAATACTTTGAAAACCAGTCTTTTATTGCAACTGCCTCTTCTTCCGGAAGTAAGTTATTCTGCTCCATCACGATCAGGGATTGGACGACTTCCAACAGATGAATCGTATCGATAATACCGATTCCACGACCTGTTGCGATTCCTTTGATAGCCTGGGCATATTGAAGATCTGGATTCATGTGTGTTTTAGCATCTATGAACCAGGCATGAATATGTTTTAAGGCTTGCTCAATGTATTTTTCATCCCGGGTAATGATCCAAGCAGAAGTAAGGTCGCCAACGATAGTACTGAAGCGGATCATTGCATGACGGTGGGCCACAAAATTATTGGGATTCGTCTCCCCGTCACGACGGATGTAAGCGCTATCCGGACTGGCTGGATTCGGCCACCAGTAATCGCCTTCGGAATAAAAATCGTGAATTCCACCGACACTTCGTTCAGCCACAAAGGAAGTTACTGTGACAGGTTCCTCTTCCAGCGCCTCATTTCCCCGAAGGACAACTTCATAGCGCAACAGGTCGGATACTTGTTTTTTCAATCGTGCTTTATGAGAGCAGGAACTAAAAACAAATGCGATAATTGAAATCAACGATAAAAACTTTGTATTCATGGCATAGGTCTCAATAGATAGACTTTTATTTTTGCCCAAAAATACTGTTTGTCCTCTTTTATCGTTTTTAATATTATCGCAAAAGCTTGTAGATTTATTGCAAAAGGGATATTTGTGAGATATTTATACAATACCGACAGATAATCGCATCACATATTATTAGATGCGGTTTAACAACTTATATGAACGGCCTTTTAATGTATAGAAAGAATTTTCTTACTACTTTGAATAGGTAAACAGATAATTATATGTATGCTGTTCGGCCGCTTGTTCGCCCGAATAGATCTGTTCTTCGATAGTCATACTGGTTATATAATCGCCAGTGGTCGTAAAATGATATTTGTAACTTGCAGTTGTATCATCATCTTCGGAAAGGCTGTAAAAAGTAGCCGATTCGGGCAGGTTTCTGCTCGGATTGCCATACAGCAGATTGACCGGAGAAACAATATCAAAACCTACCGGCCTGAAAGAAGGAATTACACGCCAGGGGAAATTGGATGGAGTCAAGTCTGTACTATATTTATATTCAATTCTTTTCTTATCCTGGGTAAAAAGGATAATGTTCCCGTTTTCCCACGAATAAGTTTCTTCCTTGTCAAATGTTTGCGATTCATATCCACCCTTTTCTTTTGGCCATTTCATTATCCGCGAAGCACCAATCAGGCTGGAACCAGTATAAGTATAATCATATCTGTCACTTATATAAACTTCTTTATTATAAGGGTTATCCTTTTTAACGGATTTGTCGATAATGACACTACCCTGCATATTATATTCAATCCGTTCGATACCATCTTCCGGATTCATCATTGTAATCATTTTATCTACATATATAAAAGGTATCTTATTACCCTTAACAAAATCGATAGAGGCTATTTTATCATCGCTTGTATAATTGATATATGTAAAAAAGATGACATCCGTCCCTTCTGAGCATATCACTTGGGATAGTTTGTCTAATTTAGGAACAACAGGTTTATCATCATCTCCGCAAGATAATAATCCGATAATCATTATCATGAATAAAAATGCATACTTTTTCATCTCTTCCGTTTTTATTATTCAACATGACAAAATTAGAACTTTTGGAAATAAAGGCTGAAGTAACCAATTTTAAGCAATCGAGCTTGAATAAATCCTATATTCTTTCAGAATTTAAGCAATGTATTTCCTAAGTAAGATATTATAAACAAATATCTTACAGCAGGAAACAACGTATCACAAACAATATTTAATTTTTGATAATGCAAAAATGGAATATCAAACCATCGAGGATGATCACCTTACACTATACTTATTTCATCCACAAACAGGAACGCCGCATTTCCCGGCCACATATGCCACGCAGGAAGCTTGGGAGTTACTTTAATAACGATACGGACATAACGCGTCGGCGTCTCCGCAAAGTCCAGGGCATAGGGATAGATACCGTCTTTATCGTCTTTACCTAATATCGGATAAGATTGTGAAGCTACTTTACGGAAGTTTGTTCCATCCTCTGAAAGCAGGACATCAAACCCTACCGGTCCCATAACTGCTGCTCCTTTCGAGACATTTGCTGTAAAAGAAACTCTCTTCACTGGGGTTACTTCCCGAAGATCGATCATTACATCCATATCCGTCAGGAAGCCGAGCCAACGGCCGGTATTATAATTACTGTTTCCCTGTAAACCGTCTGTCAGGGTAGTCGCTCCTCCAAAAGTATAGTTCGAATGAGGTGGACTAAATAGATGAATAGGTTTAAAGGTTGCCTTATTCACTTGTATATTTTCTGTAAAAAGCTCGCTTGTATCTCCTTCGAAGATAACCCGGGCCTGAAGAAGAGCATTTTGATCTACCATAACAGGCGTTGTATAAATTGTTGAACTGATCTCCGGTTCGCTACCATCCAACGTATAATAAATAGTGCGGTTGCCGATGGTCGATAAAGAAACGGCCAATGCTCCTCGGACGGTATCAGGTTTAAAAGATTCCGTTATTTGGAATGCATGTCTTGAATAAGTATATTTCTCCCGATCATAGATATCTACCATACGGTAAAGCCTGTCCATAAAACCGTCAAAGTCATGTTGTTCAGGTGCTGACCAAGCCAACTCGCTTAATGCGGCTACTCTTGGGAGAATCAGATATTCGGCTCGCTCCGGCGTATCGATCCGTTCCGACCAAAGGCAACCTTGTACACCGATAATATGTTTTTGTATATCCAACGGCAAAGAATCGGGTACAGGTTCGAAATCATATATTCGCCGAATACCACGATTCCCACCAAGTTCCAGCAGTTGTTTACTGCTAAAGTAAAGGATCCCGGCTGGTGTCATAATGACATCATGCTGCTGTTGTGCCGCTTTAACTCCGTTTTCCGTTCCACGCCATGACATCACGGTTGCGTTCGGAGCAAGGCCGCCTTCCAGTATTTCATCCCAACCGATTATCTGGCGACCTTTACTGTTTACAAACGCTTCGATACGCGTCATGAAATAGCTTTGCAGTTTATCTTCTGCCTGATGTTCTTGGGTATCTTTCCAGCCCATCTTATGAATTAATTGCTGGCATTTAGGACATTTACTCCACCGGTCGCGAGGACACTCATCTCCACCGACATGAATATAATGTGATGGAAACAGATCGATAATTTCCGATAGGACATCCTCTGCAAAACAAAGTGACTGTTCATTCCCTATACATAAAACGTCTTTATGGACACCATAAGTTGTAGCTACTTCGTACGGACCACCCGTGCACCCTAATTCCGGATAAGCAGCCAACGCCGATGTGATATGACCGGGCAAATCGATCTCCGGAACAACTGTAATGTAGCGATCAGCTGCATATTTTACAATCTCCCGGACTTCATCCTGCGTATAGAAACCACCATAAGGAATCCCGTCGAACTTTCCGGAGCCATCGTTCAGCAACGATTCTTTACGTTGTGAGCCAACCTCTGTCAGACGGGGATATTTCTTGATCTCGATCCGCCATCCCTGATCTTCCGTCACATGCCAGTGGAAAGTATTTAGGTTGTGCAAAGCCAGAATATCAATATATTTTTTGATAAAATCCGTTGAAAAGAAGTGACGCCCAACATCCAGATGCATTCCTCTATATAGAAACCGGGGATGATCTTCTATCAGAACTGCCGGAAGATTGATTTCTTTATTCTCTGCACCAGATGGCAATGACTTACGCAAGGTTTGTATGCCATAAAAAAGCCCGGCTTCACTTTTACCTGTAATAGAAACGGTTTTATTATTCACTTCCAAACGATAGGCCTCCGGAGAATTTTCAGAAATATCCTCTAACAGCAAATTTATTCCGTTGGAAGAAACCATACCTTCCGTCGTCTCCGGTTGAAACCCGGTTACTTCCTTGATATAGTCGGAAAGGAAAGCAGCTAGTTGTTCGGCTTTTTCATTACCCGCCGGATATCCGATACGCGTTGTCCCGGAAAGAGTGAATGAAGAGGTTCCTGTTTTTTCTATTTTTACCGGCAGAGGTATGATACGATAGTCAGCCGACAATTTTTTTTCACTATCTGTACACGACAGAAGTAAAACTGCCAGTATCGTCGTTGCTACCTCTTTGATTGATATTTTCATTGTATTTATAAATTAATATGTGGAGGTTGAGAAACAGTCCCCAGCTTTATTTTCGATTGCTGATGGATAGTCCCTTTCAAACGGATATCCTTGCAGGAGCGTCCTACCATAATACGGAAATCACCAGGTTCCACTATCCGGTTCATATCTTTATCCAACATCGACAGATCTTCTTCTGTAATCTGAAAGCTTACTTTCCGGATTTCGTCCGGTGCCAATGGAATCGGTTCAAAATGGATCAACCGGGTGATCGGTTGAGTAACAGAAGCCACTTTATCGAGTAAATAAAGTTGTACGACTTCATTCGCCGGATACTTTCCGATATTCTTTACCGTAAAAGAGACCTTATAAGATGTATGACCGGAAACAGGTTCTATTTTCAAATCTCTATAATCGAATTCCGAATAACTTAATCCATAACCAAACGGAAATAAAGGTTCCCCTGTTAAATTCAGATAATCATCGCTACGCCCGGTAGGTTTATGGCTATAATTCAATGGTAACTGAGCTTCATCGATAGGATAAGTTATCGGAAGTTTTCCGGAAGGATTATAGTCGCCAAACAATACATCGGCAACGGCATTTCCCCCTTCTTCTCCAGGATACCAAGCATTTAATATAGATTGAACATTATCTATCCATTCCGACATAACAACGGCACTTCCCCCTATCAGTACGACAACTGTCGGCTTTCCTGTCGCAGCCACACGATTGATCAATTCCTCTTGCCTGCCGGGTAAAGTCAGATAACCTCTGTCACGAAACTCTCCCTCTTCAAGACCCACCACCACAACTGCAACATCCGACCGAAGGGCTGCTTGTACCGCACGTTCGATACTCTCTTCTTCATTTTTAACTCCATAATCCCAAACCAGGCGGATACGGGCATTGCGGGTATTCTCATAGAAGCGGACCTTTATATCGTATTCCTTCCCTTTTTCAAAGCGGAACGGCACAAGAGAGGTTCCGAACGAAGTCTTATAAGGTTTATCGATCAGTTTTTCCCCGTCTACCCAAAGTTGATAACCATCGTTGCCCTCCAACCCGAACTGATATGTTCCGGAAACAGGGGATTGCATCTTCCCTTTCCATTCGACAGAAAACCAGTCAACAGCCAGGCAGGTATCCGGAGCAAAAAGGGTCCAGGAGAATTGTAACTGTTTATCGATCCGTTTCAAATCCGGTTGTCCGTCACAAGTGATGTTATTAAAATAGGCTCCTTCCAGGCCAGGTTTCCCTTCTGAAGTAAAAAGGAAATTACCCGGCACCGTCACGTAAGCAGGATTTAACCGCTTACACCCCATTTCATAAAATATCTCTGCCCGATCGCCCAGCTTATTCTTCAAACCATCTAATATACTTACCTTCTTTACGCCGGGACCGCTATATCCTCCTAAGCGAGCAGCTGTTGCATCCTCCCCTATCAATGCGATACGACTGATTTGTTTGGATAACGGTAATACCTGATCGCTATTCTTCAATAGAACCATCGATTTACGGGCCGCTTCACGTGTCAACGCCCGATGCTCGGCACAGGCATTCCATTTCTCCGCTTCAGTTTCATCAACATAAGGATGTTCAAAAAGCCCCAGGCGGAACTTCGCTTTTAAGACTTGTCCGGCAGCCCGATCGAGTGCCTCCTTTGTAACCCGCCCACCCAGGCAAGCCTGTAAAAAAGGAAGATGCTCATCGTAAGTTGTCTGAAAAATAACATCCAACCCACCATTAACAGCATCAGCACCAGCCTCTGCAAAATTATTAACCGTATGATGTAATTTATGAATGATACCGACCGCATCGGCATCGGCTATTGTAAAGCCGTCGAACCCCCATTCTCCTCGGAGCTTATCTATCAATAACCAAGGATTGGCTGTGCATGGTGTTCCATCCAACATATTATAAGCAGTCATTACCGATTGTGAACCACCTTCCATAAAGCAGGCTTTAAACGGTATCAGATGTGTCTCTTCCAAATAGCGTTCGGTAAAATGGATTGGATTGCTGTCGCGTCCTCCATCACCGGAGTTGACCACAAAATGCTTGGGAGTAGTTATCACACCCAACTCTTCAAAGCTTCTCACAAAATTCACTCCCATGCAAGCCGACAAGTAAGGATCTTCTCCATAGGTTTCCTCCACACGTCCCCACCGTACATCCGTAGCCAGATTAACTACCGGTGATAAGATCTGCCGGATACCGCGTGTTTTCGTTTCCATGGCAATGGCATGAGAAACTTTTTTCATTAATGTGGTATCAAAACTGGCTGCTAAGGCAATCGCCTGAGGAAAAGCGGTTGCTCCGCCACGTACCAACCCATGTAAAGCTTCATCAAAAGCAATAATAGGAATTCCTAGACGCGTTTCTTCTACAAAAAAACGCTGAATCTCATTTACCTTTTTAACTGTTTCACGTGCTGTCAAAGTCGGATTATACTGCAATAGTTGTTTCAGTTCGGGATTATCTGCTCCTACTGTCGACACCTGAAAACCCAAAATCCCGTGAAAGAATTTTTCTTTACCTAAATCCAGATCACCCGGCATCATATAAATCTGCCAGAATTTTTCTTCAATCGTCATCCGGTTTAACAAATCTTTCACTCGCTCTTCTACAGGTAATGCCGGATCCTTATAGGGTAGACGTTTTTCCGACTGGGTAAAGGAACACAGAAACAAGACCAAAATACAACAATAACCAGCTATTTTCATACATAATAATATAAGAGATGATTATACAATAATACACAAAAAGTGGTTGTGCATATATAGCTTAGTATATATGCCACAACCACTTCCGCATGCAATATTCAAAAAAAATAACGAATAAAACAAACGAGAAAGAAGAAAAAAAGGGATATATTTGACCTCTGAAAATGAGTATAAAGGAATATTTGATGAAAGACATCTCGCCAGCAGAAAGAATCAAAAATGGAGATCGAAATGCTTTTAACGATCTTTATAAGCAGCATTATTTTTCTGTCCGTTCGTACGCCAGGCTATTGTTGGATGAAAATGAAGCTGAGGATGTCGTTCAGGATGTTTTTTTTAATTTGTGGTTGCATCGGGATACGCTGGATGAAACTCTTTCTTTACGTGGCTATTTGCTCCGTTCTGTTTACAACACCGCTTTAAATATATTGAAGCGCAAAGGTTTACTGGAAAATTACAGTAATATATATAAACAAGAGATTGAAGAGATTGGGTATCAGTACTACAATCCCGATACCAACGACACATTACGGAATTTATATAATCAGGATCTCAGGATTGAATTAAACGCAGCTATTGAAAGCCTTCCACCTCGCTGCAAAGAGGCTTTCTCTTTAAGCTTCTTATATGATATGTCTGCAAAAGAGATCAGCACAAAACTGGGAGTATCTAAAAGCACCGTTGAAAACCACATTTACAACGCGCTTAAAGTACTCCGGGAAAAGTTGAAATCCCATAAAGGCACTTCACTGATCATCCCGATTCTGTTCAAATTTATAGAAATTATAGATAAAACGAATTAGGTGTTTTTTCTTATAAAGTTGTATATAACAATAAGAGAACTAGAAAATGGAAGAGGATACTATATATAGATATTTTACCTGTCAGACTACAGAAGAAGAAGATAAGGCTATTTTGGACTGGATAAAAGCTTCAAAAGAAAACGAAGCTCTATTCTTTGAATTAAAAACAATATGGCACACTTGCTCTGAACAAAAAAGAGAAGATCCATGGGTTTTGAAGCATTCATTGAACAGTTTGAACCAGCGTATCGACAATCTGGAAAAACAGCCTGATAAGCGTTCTTACGCCCGGAAATATCTCTATCTATGGAGTAGTGCAGCCGCTATTGCTGCCATCATCCTTGCTTTCTCGGTTTTCTATATGCAAAGACCAGCTTCCTTACCTATGAATACAATTTCCAATGTATTCACCGATTCTGTCATGCAGATAAAACTGACCGACGGTAGCACCGTCTGGCTGAATTCCGGAGCATCTTTGAGTTATCCTGCTGAATTTATCAGCGATACAAGGGAGGTTAAACTCAAAGGAAATGCCTTTTTTGAGGTAGCGAAAGATACGCTGCATCCTTTCATCGTTTCTACGGATTTATACCGGATCAAAGTGTTGGGAACAATCTTCAGTCTTAATACAGATAATGCAGATCATATGGCTGAAGCCGTATTGCTGGAAGGCTCTATCCAATTGGAAAAATCCAGCGGAGAGAACCTCGTAGTCCTTCAACCCGGTCAACAGGCTGTATTTACCAGTGACTGTTCATCCGTCAAAGTAAATAAAATCGATGCCCGCCAGCATACATTATGGCGATTCGGACTGATTTGTCTTTCTAATGTTTCTTTACAAGAGATCCTCTCCTGCCTGGAAGAAACCTACCACATAAAAATACAAATGGATACCCAAAAATTCACTAATCGCCGCTATAACTTCTCATTCAAACAGGCCAATAACCCGGAAGACGCGCTGAGACATTTATTCTATCTCACTGGCGTACAAGCCACTATCCTATCCGAATAAAAAAAGTAAACTTTTCTTTAGGTACTTCTTTATACAAAATTGTATTTATTATGTAGCGAATGGTAAAAGCGTAAGGCTGACACCATTGCTGCATAAATAAGTATGCCCGTTCGCCATGTAATAAAGCGGGCTTTCGTGAAAACACGCATTATCAAAATAATGCACTAATGATAAATCAATTATGTTAAACTAAAAAGAAAGCCTATGTGAAGCCAAAGAAAGAACCTCTGTTTTAACCGAGGATACAAAAAGAGTAAATTGTTATCAGTTAATCTTAAGAAAACAAATAAAAAGAATGTATGAAAAGAAAAAGTAGAAACTTTATTGCAGTCAAAAACCTCTGCATAGGACTCTCCTTATGCTGTATGGCAAGCGGAGCGCAAGCTGCAACTAATAGCGCATTTGAAAAGAAGTTCGATGTCCAGTTCTCCGTTAATCAAGTAACATTGAAAAATGTTGTAGAACTGTTACAGGAACAAACCGATGTCGTATTCAGTTACGATCATACGTTGGAGTCAATAAAAGTAAACAACGTATCGGTAAAAGCAAAAAACGAAAGTATTGAATCTATACTCGAACAAGCCCTGAAAGGTACGGGTGTTGACTACAAAATTGAAAACCACATTGTTGTACTGTATGCCGCAAACACTTCCAAAAACAATGCGAAAGCAAGTATAACCCAACAAACCAAAAAAGTAACAGGTACAGTAAAAGATGCAACCGGCGAACCGATCATCGGAGCGAACGTCATTGTAAAAGGAACGACTAATGGCGTAATGACCGGTCTGGATGGTGATTTTACGCTCGAAGTGCCTACCGGTGCTACTCTGGAATTCAGTTATATCGGATACGCACCAGTCAGTATTCCTGTAAACGGACAGACTATTTTTAATGTTGTCCTGAAAGAGGATACACAAACGCTGGATGAAGTTGTCGTAACTGCTCTAGGTATCAAACGCCAGAAAAGAGCATTAGGTTATTCTACCACAACCGTAGGAGGTGACGATTTCACGGTAGCCCGTGATCCGAATCTAGGGAATGCCTTGTCCGGTAAGATTGCCGGTGTAACAGTAGCCGGAAACTCTACCGGTAGCGGTGGTAGTAGCCGTGTCGTTATTCGTGGTAATGCATCTTTAACCGGTAACAACCAACCCTTGTATGTGGTGGATGGCGTGCCTTTCGATAACACCAATATGGGTAGTGCCGGACAATGGGGTGGTCTTGACCTTGGTGACGGTTTGTCAAACATTAATCCCGACGATATCGCCGATATCCAGGTTCTGAAAGGAGCTGCAGCTTCCGCTTTATATGGTTATCGCGGAGGTAATGGCGCTATCCTGATCACGACAAAGTCTGGTCAGAAAGGGAAACCTGTTAGCATCGACTTCAACAACAACCTGACATTCAATGCCATCTATGATTATAGGGATTTCCAGAATGTATTCGGCCAGGGTTCGGAAGGACAACGTCCTCTCACTGCTGATGCAGCGAAAGCAACCGAAGTACTAAGCTGGGGTGAACGTATGGACGGTGGCAAGGCTGTTAATTTCCTGGGAAATGAATATGCTTATTCTCCAGTCGATAACTGGTCGAACTTCTATCGTACAGGTGTTAACAATGCGACTTCATTAGCTATCAGCGGTGCCGGTGATAAAATTACGTATCGCTTTGGTGTATCCAATACCTATGAAAAAGGTATTCTTCCCAATGCCAACATCAGCCAGCAGGGTATCAACATGAATACGACCTACGATATTCTTAAGAATCTGCATCTGAGTGTAAATGCAAACTATGTATTCGAGAAGAACCAAGGCCGTTCAAATCTGTCTGATGGTAACGGTAGTACCAATGCCTCTCTGTTATATCGTGCCAACACATTCGATATTCGTTGGATGGAACGTGAAACACCGGAAAGCGATTGGGGAACAACAGCCAGTGGTAAAGAAATGATTGGCGGTACGAACGAATATTTCAACAACCCGTATTGGCTGCAATACCGGAAAGTAAACACAACCAACAAAAACCGTCTGACAGGTGGTATCACTTTGAAATATGATATCTTTGATTGGTTGTATGCACAAGGAGGTATAACTCGTGACGGTTTTAGCTTTGAGTTCAGAAACGTGCAGCCTTATGGTGCAGCCGCTGATGCCGCCGGTTATTTGCAGGAATATGAAAAGAACTATTCTGAAATGAACCTGAACTATTTGATCGGTTTCAATAAGGGATTCGGAGATTGGAATATAGGTGCAACAATCGGAGGTAACCGTCAGCGTAATATCACCAAGCAATGGGGTACCGACGGCAATATCAAAAGTTTCCTGGTTCCGGGGTTTGAATCTGCCAACAACATCAGCAACCGTACCTATTTAAAAGACTATACCGAATATCGTGTTAATTCAGTATATGCAACTGCCGATATAGGTTGGAAGAATCAGATATTCTTAAACCTGACCGGACGTAACGACTGGTTCTCTACGCTGAATCCGGATCATAATCATTATTTCTATCCTTCCGTAAGTTTGTCGTGGGTATTCAGCGATACCTTCGAAATGCCGGAATGGTTTACATTCGGTAAGGTTCGTGGATCGTATGCCTCTGCATCAAACGGGACAAATCCTTATCAGAATTATTTGACCTATAAATTACAGAACTATAAAATCAACGGTCAGTCTGTAGCGACAGTCAATAATAGCACAGTTCCTAACAGCATGTTGAAACCGGTACGTATCTCAGAATGGGAAGCAGGTTTAAACATCTCCTTCCTTAATAATCGCCTGACTTTGGATGCTGCGTATTATGTAAAGAATACAAAAGACGACATTGCCCAGGTAACAACCAGTAATGCTTCTGGTTTTTCATCAGCTATCCAGAATATCGGTGAGATCCAAAACAACGGTATAGAAATAATGGTGAACGCCGTACCGGTACAAACAAGCAAATTCCAGTGGAGTACGACTTTCAATATCGCTCATAACAATAGTGAAGTCAAATATCTCGGAGAAGGTGTTAGCAGTCTGAGTATCGACGGCGCAACAGCCCGAAGCGGAAATGTGACCGTTAAAAATATCGTAGGAATGTCTTACGGAGAATTGGTCGGCTTCAAATATCAAAGAGACAACCAGGGAAATATCGTTTTCAAAGACGGTGTTGCACAGGCAACTACCAAAACAGAAAACTTAGGAAGTGGTGTTTATAACCTAACCGGAGGATGGCGTAATGAATTTACATATAAAGACTGGACATTGTCTTTCCTGCTCGACTTCAAAGCTGGAGCCAAACTGTTTTCCGGAACAAACTACGGTCTATATAGCGATGGTTTGCATAAAAACACATTGGAAGGCCGTGGAGATGATGGCAAAGGAACTATCATAGGAAAGGTGTTATGCTTGACGAAAGTGGCAACTATGTAGCCAATAACGTTAAAGTATCAGCCCAAACTTATTGGCAAGGTATCGTAAGTAACAACATCGCAGAAGAATTTATTTATAATGCGAGTTTCATCAAGTTACGTGAATTATCTCTTGGTTATACATTCCCGAAATCATTGTTAGGCAGACAGAATGTAGTAAAGGGAGCCTCTATCTCTCTGGTTGGACGTAACCTTTGGACGATCCTGAAACACACCGACAATATCGATCCTGAATCTGCTTACAACAATACAAATGGGCAGGGATTAGAGTTGAACGGTTATCCTGCAACAAGAAGCATTGGTTTCAACGTGAATGTTAAATTTTAATTTAATGCATTGGTAATATGAAAAAAGCAATATTATATGCTGCGGCGGCATTTTCATTAATGACAGGCGCAACGAGCTGTAGTGATTTTGGAGACGTGAATAACGATCCGGAACAGATGACCCCAGCTATCTTGGATTTTAAACTGGTATTTACACAAGTCATGTCACAGGCTTGCGGTTCAGACTGGGACGTTTGGCGTAATGGCATGATTTATAGCGCATGTATGTTACAACATACTACTTCCGTCACTTGGGATTACGGTACATTTTATGCCTATTCAGATGGATATAATGCTGCTTACTGGGATGGATTTTATAGTGGAGACAGAGCAGCCATCCGTAATGCCTACCTGGTAATGCAAGAATGGAAAGACAGACCTGAGTATCAGAATGAATATCAAATGTGTCGTATTATACGGGCATTTATGTTCCATCGCATGACCGACTTGTATGGTGATGTACCTTATTTCGATGCATCTAAAGGTATAGAAGGTGTCGGATATCCTAAATACGACACACAGCAGGCGATTTACAATGATTTGTTCAAGGAATTAGACGAAGCTCAGGCAGCCTTGAGTACTTCCGTTGCAACGACAGTAAGCAATGAAGATCCGCTTTATGGCGGAGATGTAACTAAATGGAAAAAGTTTGCCAACTCTTTGATGTTACGCCTGGCTATGCGTTTAACAAAGGTAGACCAGGCCACTGCTGAAACATGGGTGAAAAAAGCTATTTCCAACGGTTTGTTTGAAAGTGCAGCAGATAATGCGATGGTAAAACATCCGGATGGTCTGGTTACCGACGATTCGGCCGAACCTTATGGAAAGGTGCTGAGCCATGAAGATACACAAGCATTCTACCTGAGCGAGTTCTTTATCAATATGCTGAAAAACTCTAACGACCCTCGCCTGCCGTTGATCGCCACAGTATGTTCTAATCCTTCCGAAAAATGGCAAGGTGATTTTGACTTCGGAGATAATGACCCGTCCAAACAGATTGGTTTGCCGGTTGGTTATGATACAAAAGGAAATGAATGGGACTTGTCTAATGCTCCTGGTTATCCGGGAACTAACTGGAGATCATACTATTCTTTACCGAACCGTCAGACCTACGCACGTCCGGATGCACCGACTATGCTACTGACTTACACCGAGAATCAGTTGTTATTGGCTGAAGCGGCTTACCGCGGCTGGGTTTCAGGTAATGCAAAAGATTATTATGAAGCAGGTGTAAGATCAGCTATGCAACAGTTCTCCTTCTATTCTGCTGCAGAAAGTTCTTACAATCGATATCTGAATGCAGAGGCTATCGATAAATATCTGGCAGAGAATCCATTTGATCAATCCAAAGCTCTCGAGCAAATCAATACACAATATTATATCACGACTTTCTGTGATGAATATGAAACATTTGCAAACTGGCGTCGTTCTGGTTATCCGGTATTAACTCCGGTAAACAAAAACTATTCAACTTGCGTTACGAACGGAACTATCCCGCGTCGTTTCCAATACCCTGTAACAGAAAGCCAAAATAACGAGGCTAACTATCAGGATGCTATTGGTCGCATGAATGGTGGCGACAGAATGACCTCACGTGTATGGTGGGATAAAGAATAAATAAAGTTCTTACAAATGTTAAGGGGCAGCCGGCGTAAAGCTGACTGTCCCTTTTCTTTATATATTTACTCTCCTTTTATCAAATCCTGTATCTTACTCTTGTCCCCCACAACCCATACCAGGTCATCCATTTCAAAAATCGTATCGTTGTCCGGCGTTATCAGGGAATCGCCATTACGTTCAAGGCCAACGATCAGACAATTATATCGGCGACCTACATTCGACTGCGTAATACTTTGGCCGAGGAATGGGAAACTCTCGTCGACAATAAATGAGTTGACTGTAATCTCTTCCGGTTGGTTTCCGCAATAGTCATCTCCATTCTGCTGATCTTCCAGTTTAGCCTGGAATGCTTTCAGCTGTTCATCCGTACCTACTACAACCACTTTGTCTTGCGGATAGATATGGTCGGAACCTCCTGGAATATAAATTTTATAATCTCCCCGGATAATCTCTACAATACTTACGCCGAAGTCCTTCCGGAGAGGCAATTCTGCCAACGACTTCCCGGCATAGGGCGAACAAGGAGAAACCGGCACTACGGCCAGATGAATATCCTTATCACTCAACTGCTTGTTGAAACTCGTCTTCAACGGGTTACGTTTCCGGTCCACCTCTTCGCGACGGTTCAGGTTGGTCAGGAAATGGGCTTCCAATTTGGAGTACTGGTTCAGATCGCGACGGAATAAAATAATCAGGATCAAGACACCAACGGCAATAATCGCACCGATACCATACTGCACATGATAATACTTGATCAATACGATCGAAACGAACAGAATAGCCACAAACACCCTGAACAACACAAGTGCCACCAGCTTCCCATGATTATATTTGTTATCTTTCCACAGACTCATAAACAACTCCGGCGAGTTATTCTTATTAGCCACCAACCCGGCCAGAAAAGGTGTCATCAGGATAAGTGTCAATACACTCATAATGATACTTCCCCACATTTCCATAGCTGGAAATTTCTCTACCATCAACGGATGAATCACCTTGGTAGACAACAATAGGATGGCTGTCAATAATACGGAATGGATCAATATCTTTCCAACGTACAATTTCAGCAACTTCCGCCAATCGCTCTCATGATTAATCGTCTTCGATCCGGAAGAATACCGGTCGAGGAAGTCACGCGCCTTATCCGGCAATATTTTGTATAGCCATTCTGCAAACGGCCCCGACAGGCGGATAAAGTAAGGAGTCGTAAAAGTGGTTATCACCGAGACTGCCACAATGATCGGATACACAAAGTCGTCGAGTACCTTCAACGATACTCCTAAAGCTGCAATAATAAAGGCAAACTCTCCTATCTGCGCCAAACTAAAACCCGATTGTATAGATGTTTTAAGCGGTTGTCCCGACAACAGGACACCGAATGAAGAGAAGAAAGCCTTCCCGACAATAGTGACTAACGTAATCAAAATTACCGGCCATGCATATTGTACCAGGACCGCCGGGTCGACCAGCATCCCTACCGAAACAAAAAAGATAGCTCCGAACAGGTCTTTCACCGGTTTGATAATATGTTCGATACGTTCCGCTTCAATTGTCTCCGCCAGGATCGATCCCATAATAAAAGCTCCAAGAGCAGCAGAAAAACCCGTCTTGGTAGCTACTACAACCATTCCCAGACACAAGCCGAGGGCTATTACCAGCAACGTTTCATCATTCATCAGCCTCCTCACTTTTTTCAGCAAAGCCGGGATAACGAAAATACCGACTAAAAACCAAAGAATCAGAAAGAAAGCGACTTTCAGGATACTACCTATCATTTCCTCTCCTGCAAACTCTTGGCTTACCGCCATCGTCGAAAGCAGTACCATCATGATAATAGCCACCAGGTCTTCCACTACCAACGTCCCGAACACGATCCCTGTAAAACGTTGATTACGTAATCCCAGATCATCAAAAGCTTTTATAATAATCGTTGTGGACGACATCGATAACATCCCTCCCAGAAAAATGGAATTCATAGTAGACCACCCCAGCAAATGCCCGATCAGATACCCCACAATAAGCATGGTTATCACCTCCGTCATTGCAGTGATAAAAGCGGTAGACCCCACATTCATCAATTTCTTAAAACTAAATTCGAGCCCCAGGGCAAACAGAAGGAATACGACTCCCATCTCGGCCCAAAGATTGATATTCTCAACATCGACAACGGTCGGAAAGATGTGGATATAAGGCCCGGCCAATAGCCCGGCTACAATATATCCCAGTACGAGCGGTTGTTTCAGCCATTTAAATAATAAGGTTATTACACCTGCGGAAATAAGTATCAAAGCCAGATCGGAAATCAAATCGGGTAAATGCGACATATATATTTATTAATTAGTACGTTTAGTAAACAAAAATAACATTTTCTGACGTTTTATCAAATATAGCTCCCTCTTTTTTCTAACTTTGTTCCCTGTATTCACAAATAAAGAACTATTAATTTAATACTGTCAGTATATGAAAAACAAATTGCTAATCAGTCTTGTTCTGTGCATTCTGTTCAATTTAAACGGAATGGGACAAAGCGCAGTCTTCGAGTCGTTAAAATTCGATAGTAAGAAGTTAGGCAAAGAAGTTTCTTACTCCATCTACCTGCCATCCGACTATAATACTTCGCAACGTAAATATCCGGTACTTTATCTGTTGCATGGCTATACTGATGACGAAACCATGTGGATACAAACCGGAGATGTGAAAGAAATCGTCGACAAAGCAATCGATAGCGGGGATGCTACACAAATGATCGTTGTTATGCCCAATGCCTGGGACACTTGGTATATCAACCAATATGACGGCAAGGCTCCTTATGAAGATATGTTTTTTGAAGAACTGATTCCTTATATCGAAAAGACCTATCGTGCCCGCAGCCGTCAGGAGTTCCGTGCCATTGCGGGACTTTCCATGGGTGGCTACGGCTCATTCCTTTATTCACTGCATCATCCGGATATGTTTTCCGCCTGTGCACCGCTCAGTGCCGCCATCTTCGACGACAGTGTTATGGAGAAGCGACAGGCTCAATCGCATAAGGATTTATTCAGCCGTTTGTTTGGTCCCGGACTGAACTACTGGCATAAGAACAGTGTGTTGAAGATACTTTCCGAATTGGATAAAGAAAATCTCCCGCGCATCCGTTATTATATAGATTGCGGTGACAGAGACGGATTGCTGGAAGGTAATTATCAGGCTCATAAGATCATGCAGGAGAAAGGAATGAAACATGAATTCCGTGTGCGTGGAGGTGGCCATACATGGTTATACTGGCGTACAGCCCTGCCGGAAGTCTTGGAATTTGTAAGCGGAGCATTCCGCAGAAATCAATAATAATCTTCCAATTTCTTTATATGAAAAAAGGAACAGCAGCCAACTGCAGCCGTATCATTCTGATAACCGGAACCTCTTCAGGGGTATTATTCGGCTTCCAAATTTGCCGTGGAAGGTTTCAGTGAAGCTTTACAACACGAAGTACGCCCTTTTGGTATACGTATCTGCCTGGTCGAGCCGGGAGACTTTTGTACAAACTTCACTGCCAATCGTTGTATTTCAGAAGTAACCCTCAACCACCCGGAGTATCGTGAAGCCTTTACGCATACAATGGCTGCCATTGAGGAGATGGAACAAAAAGGCACCCATCCTGATAAGCTGGCACATACTATTAGCCGCCTGATAAAAAAGAAACGCCCTCCCTTCCGTACCAAAACCGGCCCTGTCGAACAAGTGTTGTTTGCCTGTTGCAAAGATTGGCTTCCGGACAGGTTGGTTGCATGGGTGGTACGGAAAGGATACAGGCTGAAATAAGATAATATCTATACCACTCCTGTTTTAAAAGGCAAGAACGGGACGAACATAGCCAGCTGTGCTGAATTTGCTGGTCGATTGTACCAGGTAAGGAGCAGAACTACGGCCAACCAATAATCCCCAGTAATTCATACCATTGGATTCCGTACTGCAAATAAAATAGTCAGCCATAACATTTGCAACGAAAGGAATTCCGGTGCGGTTCGACATATAAGAGTTTATGTCCTCTATACCAGGCCCAAAGTTTTGAATAAAAGCATACCACTGACCTGAAGACGGAATATACCACCCACTGGTATCTTCCAGCTTTTCATTTGGATCCGCATTAAAGCTACTCACTGCGGCAAAAGCCGGACAATTAGATTCATAATCATTCAAATTAAAGATTGCTTGTGTTTCCGCATATCCATCCATATTACTATTAGCAATATTCACATTAGTAATAAATATACCACTGTTCGCTCCTGTGGTGGACCATTTTACAACCTCTCCTGTATTCTTCAAAGCAATGACATACCCATTACGCCATCCCCGATCCTTGTCTTTTTGTGAAGTTACCGTACTGAAAACAAGACCAATACAAGTCTTGTTTCCATCTAATGTACTCCCCCAGGTTCCATCGGCATAAAAGAAATCACCAACCTTCACCGCATCAGGCAATGAAACTTCGGCGTCAACATCTTTTCCGGTACCATTTCCGGCATTCCAATCGGCTATATCGGAATCGTCGACTATCAAAGAAGAGTTCTTTACCGTAATATTAAAAAGGTAACTTTTTCCTGGGTTAAGTACTTCCGTGAAAGGAATATCAGCTTTATATACATTCTTTCCGATAGTTATAGTCAGCGTAGCGGCAGGTAGGTCCTGCGGTACGACAATCAGTGTTACCGAACGATTTTCATCCGTACCGGTATGTGTAAGCTGCAACTGTCCGGCCTCTTCGTCGGAGGCTGTAACAACACCGGTCGTAACATCGAACTCACCTTTCAGTTTCACACCTTCCAGAACAGCATTCAGCGTTTTAAAGTCTTCATTCGTATTCTCATTTTCACGGGTAATATTAAATATCAACTTGCTCATCTTATGTGAAAAGCGTAAATTCACTTCCGGTGAAGCCTGACTACCTGTTCCCGACGCATACAGGAAATCTATCTTTTTCTGCTCTCCCGGTTGCCCTTGCAAGGTAACGTCTACCGGTATTTTCGAATTACTGATACTTTGAGTATAAGGATAATAGGCTTTGAAAGTTACTACGTCTGTCCCTTCATAAAAATATGTTTTAGCCGGTAGCCAGTCCACACTGCTTCCTCCACCACCTTCAAATGTACAGTTGATGTTTTGATAATCAATTACAAGGCTCTCATCTTCATAGGCCGTTATTCCGATGCGGTCACCTTTCTCCCAGGTTGCATCATAAGCTTTTGTATGGGGCTCAATACCAGCAGTAAAGGTCGCTGCGACTTGTTTACTCCCTCCCACGGGTTCTTCTTTACTACATGCTGCGCTCAATACAATGCCGACTACCGCCATTGCTAAAAATAGGTTTTTACTCATATTATTTTCCTTATTAGTGGATCACTTATCTTTCGACAAGGACAAAATAAAGAAAACAAATCAATTCAATTTGTGACATATTGTCACTTGTTGCGCCAATTCGTCCCAGGCTTTAGGATATAGAGCCTACTCCACTCTGTTATTCAGCAATGCTGACCATCGTTTTACCGATACCGACTTTCTTCTCTTTGGCTGCACCGCCCTTTTCCTTATATAGATAGCCCCGGAACATACCGGTACTATTAAAAGGCATCGCTATATTCCCGTCTTTATCGACAGCGATCAGTCCACCATTACCTTCATTGGCATTCAGTTCTACGTTTATGATATAATCGGCAGCCTCTTCTACGGGTTCCTTCAGATACTTATACCGGGCACACAAGTTAAAGGCCACGGCATGACGAATAAAATATTCACCGTGTCCGGTACAGGATACAGCACAACTCTGATTATCGGCATAGGTTCCGGCACCAATCACCGGTGAATCGCCAATACGTCCCCATTTCTTTTTAAACATACCGCCGGTACTCGTCCCAGCCGTCAAGTTTCCCTGTTTGTCCAGGACAACACAGCCCACCGTCCCGTTCTTTTTACTTTCCTGTTTCAGCTTATCGATCCATTTCATTGTCTTCGGAGTGGCGAAATACATATTATCGACCTGTTCCAATCCTTGTTCGGCAGCAAAGAGATCAGCACCTGTTCCGCTCAGCATAACATGGGGAGTCTTTGTTTTAACGGCATAAGCGGCGTTGATCGGATTCTTGATTGTCTTAACCCCGGCTACAGCTCCGGCTGAAAGATCTTTACCTTCCATAATAGAAGCATCCAGCTCGAAAGTTCCATCGGCCGTACAGGTAGCACCTTTACCGGCATTGAATAAAGGATTGTTTTCAAAGTAGTTGATCACTGCCATAACGGCTTGAGGACCTTCTCCACCGGTAGCCAGAATACGGTCGCCAATCGATAATGCCGAATCAAGAGCTGCATAATATTGTGCAGAACGTACAGGATCACTTTCAAGCCCGGCAACATCACCGGCACCACCATGTACAACGATTACATATTCACGATTCTGAGCCTGTAACAGACAACCACCGGTCAGTAAAATAACTGTAAGAAAGAAATTTCTCAACATAAGAGAATCAATTTAAATTAGCAATAATAATACCAGATGATGCCTAACCAAACATTTTGCCTTCATTGTGGCAGAGTCTTGCCACCGCAATGGCAGTAGCCTGCCATAACTATGGCAAATGTTTGCCACTGTATTGGCAAGACTCTGCCATAGTTATGGCAAAAGCTGGCAGTAGGAATATACCCTACTGTTTATACCAAACCGGTCCCGGCTGGTTACCCATCTCGAATTCAAGCGTTGCACCACTCATGATCTGTTCGTGGGTGATATAGCTCTTATCATAAGGCTGGCCGTTCAGTTTAACCGATTGGATATAGATATTCTCTGCATTGACACCCGGAGCCAGAATCGTAAATACCTTACCATCCGCCAGATGCATTTTTACTTCGGGGAATAAAGGAGTACCGATCTCATACTGTCCGCTCACCGGATCGACCGGATAGAAGCCCATTGCACTGAACACGAACCAGGCAGACATCTGTCCGCAATCTTCGTTACCACAGATACCGTCGGGGGCATTCAGATACAGATCGTGTAATACTTCTGCCACATATTTCTGCGTTTTCCAGGGCTGGTCTACCTTATTATATAGATAGATCACATGATGGCTCGGTTCGTTGCCATGTGCATATTGCCCGATCATACCGGTACTGAAGATAGGCAAGTCTTCTTTTGCATCCGGTGCATACGTAAACATACTATCCAGCTTTTCTGTGAAACGTTCCTTGCTACCCAATAGGCCGATCAGACCATCCAGATCCTGCGGCACATACCAGAAATACTGCCATGCATTACTTTCACAAATATCTTCCGTATAATCCTTGGCATCGAACGGGGTAACAAAGTTTCCTTTTTCATCACGCGGCTGCATAAAGGTCGTTTCGGGATTGTAGACATTCCGGTAGTTCTGCGAACGTTTGTAGAACTCTTCTGCAATCTCTTTCTTTCCCATCTTTTCAGCCATACGGGCAATACAATAATCGTCGTAAGCATATTCCATTGTTTTAGACAATGACCAGTTCTCCCATTTGGCAGGATCGCTGATAGCCGGTACATATCCCAGTTTCTTATATAATCCGATTCCACGGTAATCATCCCGGTTTGCCGTAGCAATACATGCCTGTAAAGCCAGTTCCGGATTGAAGTTTCCGATACCTTTCAGATAAGCATCCACAATAACAGGGACAGCATGGTAGCCGATCATCATATTCGTTTCATGGCCATAAAGGTTCCACAGCGGAAGAGCACCACTTTGTTCGTAGAACTTCAGGAATCCCTGTACCATATCATTCACCCGTTTCGGATCGGTATAGGTAAACAGCGGATGAGCCGCACGGTAAGTATCCCACAGAGAGAAGGTCGAATAGTTATTCCAACCGTCCGCTTTATGGATCTGGTTATCGGGACCATAATAAGAGCCATCGACATCACTGAAGATAGTCGGGGCGATCATCGTATGATAGATAGCTGTATAGAACTTAATCAGGTCGTCGGTATTATTTCCATTTACTTCGATCTTCGACAGTTCTTTGTTCCAGCGGGCAACCGCCTCTTTATGATACTTATCAAAATCATTCAGGGGAACTTCCGCCTGTAAATTCTTTGCTGCACCTTCCATGCTGACACCCGAAATAGCGGTATTGACCAGTATCTCCTCATCCTTCTCCGTATTAAAATCGAAACGGGCTATGTAGGCAGTTCCAATCCGACCTTTATCCTTTGTTGCGATAGCAGTCGTATCCATGTGGTAAGCTACGAACGGTTTAGAGAAACGTGTCTGGAAATAAACATGCTGATCGGGCGACCATCCCTGAGAAAAACGATATCCGCGGATAGTCACGGAATCGATCACTTCTATATAAGAATCGAGTGTAAAGTCCCAGTTCATTGCTTTCTTCAGGTTTAGGAATACAGAAGCTTCCGCTTTCGGGAAAGTATAGCGCTGTATACCGCAACGTTCGGTTGCCGTCAACTCTACATTAATATTATAATCCTGCAACAAGACACGATAATAACCGGCTGAAGCCGCTTCTTCATTATGCGAGAAAGTAGAATAAATACCGAGGGGAGCCGGAGCTTCCTTATAAGGACGTGTCACCGGCATAAAAGATATATCATACAAGTCGCCTGCTCCCGTACCGGAAAGATGGGTATGGCTGAAACCGGCAATCGTTGTGTCAGGATAAAAATAACCGGAGATACGGTCCCAACCCGGCAATCCATTGTCCGGACTAAGTTGCACCATACCGTACGGAGCCTGTGCTCCCGGATAGGTATTTCCGGTAAAATCAGTACCGATCAACGGGTTTACGTACTGTGTATAATCTGCCTCCTTCGGTTGCTCTGGCGTGCAGGCTACCAGAGCCAGCAGGGAGACCGCCAATAATGATATGTGCCTCATTTGTTTACAATTTGTTTAAGTCCTGACAAATATACAAAAAAAAGAGACGTATCTGATGAATGATACGTCTCTTCCTATAACTATTTTCCAGTGTTTATAGTTTACTGATCACTATTTTCTTCTTCATCGTCGTCATCAGGCTCTTCTACCGGAGCTTTTCTGACAAAGAATGCACTTAATTCGTACAATCCGTACAATGGGAAGAACACTACGCTCAATGTAAACGGATCGCTACTTGGAGTAATGAATGCCGCAGCAACCAATAATCCGACGATAGCGTGTCGTCTGTATTTGTGGAAAAATCCTCTGTGCAACAGTCCTAGTTTCGATAATAACCAGGATACCAATGGCATCTCAAAGACAATTCCCATCACAAAGATCAGCATAAGGAAGTTATCCATATACGAATCCAGAGAGACCTGTTCGGTAATGTTAGCACTCAATTGATACGTTGCCAGGAAACGAAGTGTCATCGGGAATACCATAAAATAACCTACGGCACAACCCAGGAAAAACATAATCGTTCCGAAAAAGAATACCCACCGGATGTTCTTCTTTTCATTCTCGTACAAAGCCGGGCTTACAAACTTCCAGATCTCATACATTAAGTATGGGAAAGTCAGTACTAGGGCCAGCCAGAATGAGGTTGACATATGAGTAAAAAACTGGGAAGCCAACTTAATGTTGACTATATCTACGTGAAAGCTATCGTTACAGAAGTCAGGCAGAACATCAAACCAGGGGCTTATATTGATAAGCCAGATATTTAACTCACACAACCATTTATAAAGAACAAAATCAGAGTAACAGGGAGCCATAATGACGTGATCGAAAATATCACGCATAAAGGCAAAACTACCGATAGCAAAGACAAAGAGTGCTAAAATAGAACGGAATAAAGTCCAACGAAGTTCTTCCAGGTGATCCCAAAAGGACATTTCATCTTGTTCCAGTTCTTCCATTTCTTACTTTTTATCGTTGTCGTCGAGTTTAATGTCGTCTTCTAATCCTTTTACACCGTCTTTAAAGTTCTTCACACCTTTAC
>OGZX01001362.1_pt1 | contig 24876 bp, 28 predicted proteins | sample 1576881 | NCBI WGS metagenome assembly OGZX01 (sample SAMEA3541542, study PRJEB24748) | human gut metagenome | biome: human gut; feature: human-associated habitat; material: faeces | place: China | collected 2012
CCCGGTTATTTGCGAGGAACTGTATGATCTTGCCATGCTGAGCCATAAACAGCTTTCACCGGACGAAATGACCAGATTTGTTCAGAGAAGCAATGAAATTTTGCTGATGATTGCAAAATAAGATAGAAAGCAGGCAATTTGCCGGCAGATCAATGAGAGGACAGATACGCCTGTCAGAATAGCAGAATATCAAATAAGGAGCAGAGAATAACTTTTGCTCCTTATTTTTGTGGAAAACAATTACATTGGTATTGACAAATGTCTTATGAATTCCTATTATTAAGTTGCCGATATTTTAATGAATATGCCGAATCCGCAGAAGATATAACGGGTTACAGAGAATAGTGACTGCAATGGTGCTTCCGGGCAGCCAATATCGTGACTTTCATTTACTTATAGAGAAATGTGTGTAAATAAATGAGATATCCAAATCTGTAAAAACACAGATTATGGAAGTTACAGGAGGAACGATGTATGAGTGCAGTTTATGGAGTTATTAGAAAATTGGGTGCAACATCAAAGTATAAAGGATATTATTATGTTGTGGATGCAGTAGAAATGGCACAGAAAATTTATGAGCGACCGGTAAAAGTCACCAAAGATATTTATCCGGTCATTGCAAGAAAATATAAATCAACGCCGTCTAATGTAGAACACAACATAAGAACACTGGTAAACTTATGTTGGATGAATCATAAGGATACACTGGAAGAAATGGCAGGGTGTACAATGGCAGATAAACCGACGAACAGTGAGTTTATAGATATTCTGGTCTATTATCTGCGTTATTCGGATAAAGACTGATAACAGAATCTACTCATAATTTCTCACAGGGAATGTGATGACTGGAGAGAAAAACAGTCATGGAATCATCCCAGAGATGTTCCAGACGTTTATCCGGACTGAATGAAGTATAAGAAACACCTGTTGTACATAAAAGGGACTGGTTCTTGTACCGGATATTCAGATAAAAGCTTTGCACAGGAATATCTGCAATATGCTGTTCATTTTTTAACAATGACTGTGTCTGATCATGAGAAAGTTCAAATACAATCCTGAAATTCAAAGGTGTGCGTCTGCCGCGTATGATAGAAAAACAATAAGGTTTTACATCATGCCACAGGGAATATTCTGTGGAATTCTCCTCAAAAGCAGCCTTTGTGTCAGTATCAAAGAAATCGTAATGAAGTTTTCCGTTTATGGTAAAAGTGTTGAAGGTTGTCACAGATGCCTCGACAAGAGAAAAACGGTCAAATACCTCACCGATCAGGAGTTTATTCATAAAATCTTTTACATCAGTAATTTTTAAAGCAAGCATACAACACCTCTCTGATAACATGATTTACAGCTGTTCAGAATTAAAAAAAGACTTCTGGATTGCTGCATATTTCTGAACATATTTTGTGGATCAGGCAGCGCTTCCTGCACTTTGCGGGAAGCGTCTTTTTATTATAAAGCACTTTTGAAAAAAAGAACAGTGTTTTTATTAAAAAGTCTTTTCAAACGTAAAGCGGTGTGATAAGATATATCTGGTATTGAATACTACATATAATGGAAAAGAGGACGATATAATTGAGATATAAGATTATCATAGATAGTTGTGGAGAACTTTTGGACGAATGGAAGAAAGATGAATGTTTTGAATCCATTCCACTGACGCTGATGGTAGGAGCTGAACAGATCATAGATGATGAAACATTTGATCAGGCAGAGTTTATTAATAAAGTGGCAGCCTGCCCGGAATGTCCGAAATCAGCCTGCCCGTCACCTGAGAGATATATGAGAGCATATGACTGCGAGGCTGAGCATATTTATGCAGTGACTTTGTCTTCTGAGCTGAGTGGTTCCTATAACAGTGCGTTACTTGGCAGAGATCTTATTATGGAAGATCATCCGGATAAAAAAATACATGTGTTCAATTCGCGTTCCGCATCCATCGGGGAAAGCCTGATCGGAATGAAGATACAGGAATGTGAAGAAGCAGGGATGAGTTTTGAAGAAGTTGTTTCAACTGTGGAACATTATATTGAAGGACAGCATACATTTTTTATACTTGAGAATCTTGATACTTTGAGAAAGAACGGCCGTCTGAGCAAAGTGAAAGCGTTAGTGGCCAGTGCATTGAAAATCAAACCGGTCATGGGTTCTACGGATGATGGAAATATCTGCCAGCTGGATCAGGCAAGAGGCATGAATCGTGCTCTGATCAAGCTTGTAGAGCAGGTAATCGAGAAAACCCCGGACAGTGCGGAGAAGGTTCTTGCCATCAGTCACTGCAATTGTCCGGCAAGAGCACAGGTGCTCAAAGAGGCCTTTGAAGAGAGAATGAAACTTGCAAAGATCGTAGTCCTTGATACAGCGGGTGTAAGTTCTATGTATGCAAATGACGGCGGAGTGATCGTTGCAGTATAAACTAATTGTTTTCTTTTGCAGTAAAGTGTGCTATAATCAGAAAATACGAAATATTGATGCAAAGGAGATCTATCATGAGCCAGAAGAAAGTCGATGCTTATAAGGCCAGAAAAGGACTGCATAACAAAGCAGACAGAAAAGAAAAAGTACTTTTTGGACTGGAAATGTTTGCCTGGGCATTCATTTGTGTTGTGATTGTTGCATGGATTGGTTATTCTGCATATGTAAAAGTGACAGGAGCCAAAGAGAATGTGGTTCAGAATACAGTAATGGATACTACTGCACTTGACAATTACATTTCGAATCTGTCAACAGATGCATCCGATGGTACAGACAGCACTGATGCAGATACAGCGGAGGAAGAAGATACAACAGCTTCCACTGATACAGACAGTGAAGATGCTGATGCAGCAGACACAACCGCAGATGATTCTGAAACGGAAACCGCAGATAAATCTGAAGAAGCAGATGATACAAATGTAGCAGACGATAAAGCTGCAGAAACAGCAGATTCAACAACGGATGCAGACAGCGCAGATGTTAAATAGAAATTGAATCTCTGATGGATTCACAGAAGAAAAGCAATAAAAAATCCCCGGATAATCCGGGGATTTTTTTGAGGTTTAATCCGTATAGAAAAGTGCGGAATTCAATCCTCTCGCGTTAACAAAAATTATAAATTATAATTTTGTAACGTTTGCAGCCTGCATACCACGAGCACCTTCTGTTAAGTCGTATGTTACAGCCTGTCCTTCTTCAAGGGATTTGAATCCTTCACCATTGATAGCGGAGAAATGTACAAATACGTCTGCACCGTCTTCACCAGTGATAAATCCGTAACCTTTTTCTGCGTTGAACCATTTTACAGTTCCCTTGTTCATGTTGTTACCTCCATAAAAAATAAAAAAATTATATAGTTTCTGGCAAATAAAAAAATCACCAGATTTTACAGATTATATACTGTTATATAATCTCTAAAAACCAGTGACTATACATTAAATAATCCAGATATGAACTGATTATATCTCCCGCATTTTGAATTGTCAAGCAAAAAAGACTGCACATCAGTAAAAAAAGGCTTTATAAAAGAAGAAGTTTCGTGTATTATGTATATCAGAAAGTTATTGTCAAACGACAACGAAGGGAGAGAATTGCATGGGTATTCTGATTCAGGGAGGACGTATCGTAGATGCGGCTACTGACACTGATAAAAAAGGCGATATTTATCTGGAAGATGGCGTGATCACCGAGATCGGTGAGAAACTTAAAATAAAAGATAAAAGCGACAAAGTAATAGATGCGAAGGGATGTCTGGTAATGCCGGGACTGATCGATCTTCACGTTCATTTCAGAGATCCGGGACAGACACAGAAAGAGGATATAGAGACAGGTTCCCGGGCTGCTGCAAGAGGTGGTGTGACAACGGTTGTTGCAATGCCGAATACAACACCGGTAATTGACAGTCCGGATCGTGTAAATTATGTGCATAATAAGGCAAAACAGCTTGCCGGCATTCATGTGCTCCAGGCAGGTGCCATTACGCAGGGGGAGAAGGGACAGGAACTTTCTGATATCGAAGGAATGGTAAAAGCGGGAATCCCGGCATTATCTGAAGACGGCAAATCTGTTATGAATACCAGACTTTGCAAAGAAGCTATGGAAGTAGCAGAGAAATTCAATGTTCCGATCTTTGCTCACTGTGAGGATATTGATCTGCGCGGTGATGGATGTATGAATGAGGATGAGAATGCGCGGAGACTTGGTCTGCCAGGTATCTGCAATGCAGTTGAGGATGTGATCGCAGCGAGAGATATTCTTCTTGCCAGAGAGACAGGGGCAAGACTGCATCTGTGCCATTGTTCCACAGAAGGTGTTGCGAAGATGATGGAGATTGTGAAGGAAGAGGGATTGGACAATATCACAGCAGAGGTTTGCCCGCATCATTTTATCCTCACTTCCGATGATATTAAATGTGATGATCCAAACTATAAGATGAACCCTCCTCTTCGTACGAAGAAAGATGTAGATGCACTGATCCGAGGACTGAAGGATGGTTCCTTTAAAGTGATCAGTACAGATCATGCACCTCATGCAGTGCCGGAGAAGACAGGCTCTATCCGGAATGCGGCTTTTGGCATTGTGGGAATTGAGACAAGCTTTGCATTGTCTTATACTGCACTTGTAGAAACCGGAATTCTTACAATCTCACAGCTTATTGAGAAAATGAGCTGGAACCCAGCACAGATTCTGGGAAGTGACAGAGGTACACTTCAGAAGGGACATCCGGCAGACATTGTCATTGCAGACATTGATCACGAATATAAAATAGATAAAAATGAATTTGCTTCCAAAGGACGCAACACACCATTTGACGGATGGAAAGTAAAGGGAAAAATTCTCTATACAATCTGTGATGGAAAAGTTGTATACCAGAATGCATAAAAATATCATATCAATATTCAGGAGGAAAGACTCATGATCAACAAACTTATTGAAAACATTAAAAAAACAAACGCTCCTATCGTAGTAGGACTGGATCCGATGCTCAACTATATCCCGCAGCATATTCAGAAGAAAGCTTTTTCTGAACTGGGGGAAACATTAGAGGGAGCAGCAGAAGCTATCTGGCAGTATAATAAAGGAATCGTTGATGCGATCAGCGATCTGATCCCAGCAGTGAAACCACAGATCGCAATGTATGAGCAGTTTGGTATTCCGGGCTTAATGGCATATAAGAACACCATTGATTATTGCAAAGAAAAAGGTCTGGTAGTTATTGGAGATATCAAACGAGGTGACATTGGTTCCACATCTGCTGCATATGCAGTCGGACATCTGGGTAAAGTTCAGGTGGGAAGTAACAGAATCGCAGGTTTTGACGAAGATTTTGCGACAATCAATCCATATATGGGATCTGACAGTGTCAACCCGTTTATCGATGTATGTAAAGAAGAGAACAAAGGGCTTTTTGTACTCGTAAAAACATCCAATCCGTCCAGCGGAGAGTTTCAGGACAGAATCATTGACGGACGTCCGCTTTATGAGTGGGTTGGAGAGAAGGTTGCCCAGTGGGGAGAATCACATATGGGAAATGAATACAGCTATGTAGGTGCTGTAGTAGGTGCAACCTATCCGGAAATGGGAAAAACTCTCCGTAAGATCATGCCGAAAACCTTCATCCTGGTACCGGGATATGGTGCACAGGGCGGAAAAGGTGCCGATCTTGTTCATTTCTTTAATGAAGACGGACTTGGTGCAATCGTCAATTCCTCCAGAGGAATCATTGCAGCTTACAAACAGGAAAAATATGCTTCCTTTGGTGAATTAAATTATGCAGATGCATCCCGCCAGGCGGTAAAAGATATGATCGAAGACATCAGTACTGCTTTAAACAATCGCTAGGAGGCATGAAATGAGCGAAAAGACAAGAGAAATCTGCACTGTTGTAAGTCAGGAGAGCATTGGTGCAGGCATTTACAGTATGTGGATCCAGACTGACAGAATCGCAGCAGATGCGAAACCAGGACAGTTTGTATCTCTTTATACAAATGATAAATCCAAAATTCTTCCCAGACCGATCAGTCTTTGTGAGATTGACAAAGAAAATGGCCGTCTTCATCTGGTTTACAGAGTGACCGGACAGGGAACCGGAACTGATGAATTTTCACAGATGAAAGCCGGAGATACCATTCCGGTACTGGGACCTCTGGGAAATGGTTTTCCTGTAGAGAAGGCTGAGGGGAAAAAAGTTTTCCTTATGGGTGGTGGAATCGGTGTTCCTCCGATCCTGGAACTTGCAAAGCAGATGAAATGTGAGAAAAAACAGATCATTGCAGGATACAGGGATTGTCATACGTTTCTCAGAGAGGAATTTGAGGTGGCGGGAACACTTTATATTGCCACAGAGGATGGCAGTGTGGGAACAAAAGGCAATGTTATGGATGCTATCAGAGAGAATGCTCTGGAAGCGGACGTGATCTATGCCTGCGGACCAACTCCGATGCTTCGTGCAATCAAGAAATATGCCGAAGAAAATGGGATTGAATGTTATATTTCCCTGGAGGAACGTATGGCATGCGGAATCGGTGCCTGCCTTGCCTGTGTGTGCAAATCCAGAGAAAAAGATGCACATAGCAATGTGAATAATAAGAGAATCTGCAAGGATGGCCCGGTATTTCTTTCTACGGAGGTGGAAATCTGATGGATATGAGTGTAAATATTGCCGGCGTAGAGTGGAAAAATCCGGTAACAGTGGCATCCGGAACCTTTGGTTCAGGAGCAGAATTTGCTGATTATGTAGATATTAATAAGCTGGGAGCAGTGACAACCAAGGGCGTAGCCAATGTCCCGTGGGCCGGAAATCCGACTCCGCGTGTGGCTGAAGTTTACGGAGGCATGATGAATGCGATTGGTCTGCAGAATCCTGGTATCGATCTTTTCTGTGAGAGGGATATTCCTTTTTTGAAACAGTATGATACAAAGATCATTGTAAATGTATGCGGTCATGCGCCGGAAGAATATCTGGCAGTGGTGGAACGTTTGGCAGATCAGCCAATTGATATGATGGAGATTAATATTTCCTGCCCGAATGTAAACGCAGGATTCCTTGCATTTGGTCAGGATGCACATCATGTAGAGGAACTTACCGCTCAGATCAAAAAGATTGCAAAACAGCCTGTGATCATGAAGCTAACACCGAATGTCACAGATATCACAGAGATTGCAAAAGGTGCACAAGCAGGCGGTGCAGATGCGGTATCCCTGATCAATACACTGACAGGAATGAAGATTGATATCAACAGGAAGACTTTTGCGCTTGCAAATAAAACCGGTGGTGTTTCCGGACCGATCGTGAAACCGATTGCTGTCCGTATGGTTTATCAGGTTGCACAGGCAGTCAATATCCCGATCATCGGAATGGGCGGAATTTCCTGCGCAGAGGATGCAATTGAGTTTATTCTTGCAGGAGCCAGCGCAGTATCTGTGGGTACGGCAAATTTCCACAATCCGGCAGTGACACTGGAAGTGATCGATGGAATTGAAGCGTACATGAAGAAGAATGGATTCAATTCCGTAAAAGAGATGGTTGGTATTGTAAAATAAAACAGATACAGGAGGCATAACATAAGATGGAACAGTATAAACAGGAATTTATTGAATTTATGGTAGACAGTGAAGTTCTGAAATTCGGAGAATTCACCCTTAAAAGCGGAAGAAAGTCCCCGTTTTTTATGAATGCAGGCGGATATGTGACAGGTTCTCAGTTAAAGAAACTGGGTGAGTACTACGCACATGCCATTCATGATAAATATGGCGATGATTTCGATGTGCTTTTCGGACCTGCATATAAGGGAATCCCGTTAAGTGTTGTAACTGCAATTGCATTCAGCGAATTATATGGAAAAGAAATCCGCTACTGTTCAGACCGTAAGGAAGAAAAAGACCATGGTGCAGATAAGGGAAGCTTCCTCGGAAGTAAATTAAAAGACGGCGATCGTGTAGTGATGATCGAAGATGTAACAACATCCGGTAAATCCATGGAAGAGACAGTACCGAAGGTAAAAGGTGCGGCTGATGTGGAAATCGTCGGTCTTATGGTTTCTCTGGACCGCATGGAAGTCGGAAAAGGCGGCGTGAAGTGTGCCCTTGACGAAGTCCATGACCTTTATGGGTTTGAAACAAATGCGATTGTTACAATGAGAGAGGTCATTGAACATCTTTATAATAAAGAATATAAAGGAAAAGTAATCATTGACGATACATTGAAAGCCGCAATCGACGCATATTATGAGCAGTACGGTGCAAAATAAGCAAATACAGGTAACAGCGATTTATAAATAAGATATCATGATCTGCGAAAGCAGATCATGATACTGATGAGGACGATTATGAACGAAAAAATTTATAAAACCATGTCTTCCACAGGAGCCTGCAGTCTGACAGTCGGGATCATTGTACTGGCAACGGGAATCGTAACAGGGATCATGATGATCGTAAACGGTGCAAGACTGCTGAAAAAGAAATCAGAGATATTGATATAAAAGGCTTCAGAAACAGGAGAAAACATTGAAAAAAGAAACGAAGCATATCATACGGACACTGGGAACCATTTTGTTTATCCTGTATGTTCTGGCACTGATTTATTTTCTGTTCTTTTCAGAAGAATACGGAAGAGCAGCAATGGAAGAAAGACAGTACAGATATAATCTGATACCGTTTGTTGAGATAAGGCGTTTCTGGGTATACAGAAAACAGCTTGGACTTATGGCGGTAGTTACAAATCTTTTTGGAAATGTAATTGGTTTTCTTCCATTTGGATTTATACTGCCGGTTATTCTGGACAAAATGAGAAGCGGATGGCTGATCGTACTGGCAGGATTTGGGCTTAGTGTTACGGTAGAGGTCATCCAGCTTATTACAAAGGTTGGGTGCTTTGACGTAGATGATATGATATTGAATACAGCAGGGGCGGCTCTTGGATATCTGCTTTTTTTTATCTGCGATCACCTGAGGAGAAAAATTTATGGCAAAAAGATATAGATATGCGTTTGCAAAGAAAAGAGAGGCACAGCAGGGAAAACTGTCAGCAGTGCTGGCGGCTGTTTCACTGGTTTTATTTGTGACTGCAGTTTTGCTGGCATTTTTTTTGCAGGGACAATACGGATATATTGTAGGCGGGATCAGTCTTTGCGCAATGCTTCTGTCTGTATATGGATTTGCGATGGGATTGAAAAGCTTTTCAGAAGAGAACCGGACACACAGAGCGGGTATGGTCGGCTCTATTGCAAACGGAATCATAATGATCGGATGGCTGGGAATCTTTCTGATGGGAATTTCCGGCTGATTAACAGGGAAGTCTGATAGAAAAAGGAGAAATATAGTTTGGACGAATGGGTTATGGAACGGTATGAACTGGCGAAAGAAAGAATCGCTCAGATACCGGACGAGAAAATGGCAGAAGAACCGTACTGCGATTTTTTTACAAAAGAAGCAATGTTTTTACAGCAGGTGATTCATGTGATGGACCATGGAATTGCGGGGAAAAATCTTGAAGAACTTCAGGAACAGAATCATGAATTATATCAGGATATTCTGCCCGAAAATTATGAAAATTCTTATGGAAATCCTGCATATGCACAGAAAATGCTGGGAGAATACGGAAAAGTATTTACCTTTCTTTATACAGAGCTTCATGGCACGATTGCTTATGCGTTTGAAAAAAAAGCATGGGATCTTACGGTTGTACTTGAATTGTTTCTGGAAATCTATTCTGCATTTACGCAGGAAGAAATTCCTGCTGAGAAACAGGTGAAAGAAATTCTCGTTTCCTATGTGAATGACTACTGCCAGGATATGGTGGAAAATCGGATCAGAGAGGCGATTGATCCTGAGAATAATTTTGTGGTTGAAATGATCATGGATTCTGATCTGAGCGATCTGAGTTATCTGTATCAGTCCGGCGAATATGTATCGGAAAATGAACTGAAAACAGCAGAATTTATGAATTCACTTTCCCAGAGGGAAATTGATGAGATGGCACGTACTTATACAGAAGGCTATCGGATGGGATTCATCACAGGAAGAAAAGATATTACAAAGAAGAAAACGGTTAATATACGTTATCATCTTGGCTTTGAGCGTATGGTAAAAGCGGCTGTTCTTCAGTTCCGGGAGATGGGGCTGCAGACGGTTATTTACCGCCATGCACTTCATGCGGTGAACAGACGGAATCAGTTCAGAAATGGATTTACAGGAGGAATTGCAAATCCGCAGTTTGATTATGACCACAGACAGGACAGTGCGCTGTTTCTGGATCCGGATTTTGTAAAGCGTAAACTTCGTGCCATGCAGACTTCTTATGATGAATATGCAGATCTGGCAGATGTACATGGCGGACCGGCTGTGATCGAGACATTTGGAGAGAAGCCGTTTTCACCGGTAAGTAAACCGGAAAGCTGGGCGTTTACAGAAGCACAGCAGAAGCTTCAGCTGGAACTGGACAATGAATCCGGTCAAATCACAAATCGTTATATCAAAGGTGAGGAAAGAAGTTTTACGATCATTGCTTATCCGATACCTGAGATCGGAGAGGATTTTCCGGAAATTTTCCGCGAGATCGTAAAGATCAATACATTGGATTATAAGAAATATCAGAAGATCCAGCAGACGATCATAGATACTCTTGATACCTGTGAATGGGTGGAAATCAAGGGAAAGGGAGAGAATGAGACAGATCTGCTCATTCATCTTCATACATTAACAGATGCGAAAACACAGACAAATTTTGAGAACTGTGTGGCAGATGTAAATATTCCTCTGGGTGAAGTATTTACTTCACCGGTACTTGCGGGAACAGGCGGAATGCTTCATGTTTCAAAAGTATATCTTAACGGACTGCAGTTTTGTGACCTGAAGCTTGTGTTTGACTGCGGACAGGTGATCGATTACAGCTGTTCTAACTTTGAGACAGAGGAAGAGAACCGTAAATATATTGAAGATAACATTCTGTTCCATCATCCGAAACTTGCAATGGGAGAATTTGCGATCGGAACTAATACAACAGCTTATGTGGCAGCGCAGAAATATAATATCGCAGACAAACTTCCGATTCTGATCGCAGAAAAAATGGGACCGCATTTCGCAGTTGGTGATACCTGTTACAGCTGGTCAGAAGATACTCCGGTCTATAATCCGGATGGTAAAGAGATCATCGCAAGAGACAATGAGATTTCCGAGATGCGAAAAGAAGACGTCAGCCTTGCTTATTATGGATGTCACACAGATATCACGATTCCATATGACGAACTGGGAAGCATCCGTACGATTGATGATGAGGGGGATATGATTTCCATTATTGAAGATGGAAGATTTGTCCTTCCGGGTACGGAAGCTCTGAACGAGCCGTTTGGGGAATAAAGGCATTTTCCTGTTAAGTTCGGAATACAAAAAAATTTATTAGTTCGTTAAAATATTTCTTTGCATTAATTTTATTGACAGAAAAAGGGAATCTTAGTAGAATCTACGGTTAGAGAGGGTTTTGATAAAATCTTTTCTGACCGTACTTTTTTTATCAATAAAATAAAAACAAAGTCCCGGACAGATAAAATCTGGTCTGTCTGAGAATACTTGAGAAGAAAAGGAGAATAATCATGGCAAAAGTAGGAATTGTGATGGGCAGCGACTCAGATATGCCGATCATGAGCAAAGCAGCAGACATTCTGGAGAAACTGGGAATTGATTACGAGATAAAGATCATTTCCGCACACAGGGAACCGGATGTCTTTTTTGAATATGCAAAAACAGCAGAGGAAAAAGGCTTTAAAGTAATCATCGCAGGTGCAGGAATGGCAGCTCATCTGCCGGGAATGTGCGCAGCAATCTTCCCGATGCCGGTTATCGGAATTCCTATGCACACCACTTCTCTGGGAGGAAGAGATTCCCTTTATTCTATCGTACAGATGCCGTCAGGAATCCCGGTTGCAACAGTCGCTATCAACGGAGGCGCAAACGCAGGACTTCTGGCAGCTAAGATACTTGCAACATCAGATAAGGAACTTCTTGCAAAATTAAAAGCTTACAGCCAGGAATTAAAAGAACAGGTGGAAGCAAAAGACGCAAGATTACAGGAAGTCGGATATAAAAATTACTAAGATAAAATGAGGATAACTCAGATCCATAAACAGGATCAGGGGTAAAAACGGAGGATTATCATGGATTACAAGACCGCTGGAGTAGATATTGAAGCAGGATATAAATCAGTAGAGCTGATGAAAGAGCATGTAAAGAGAACCATGCGTGAAGAAGTGCTGGGAGGACTGGGAGGATTTTCCGGTGCCTTTTCTCTTGCTAAGATTAAAGAAATGGAAGAACCGGTATTATTATCAGGTACAGATGGATGTGGAACTAAAGTAAAACTTGCTATGGTTATGGACAAGCATGACACCATTGGCATTGATGCAGTTGCCATGTGTGTCAATGATATTGCATGTGCAGGCGGAGAACCATTATTCTTCCTTGATTATATTGCATGTGGTAAGAATTATCCGGAAAAGATTGCAGCTATCGTAGGCGGCGTTGCAGAAGGCTGTGTGCAGTCAGATGCAGCTCTGATCGGTGGTGAGACAGCAGAGCATCCGGGACTGATGCCGGAAGACGAATATGACCTGGCTGGTTTCGCAGTAGGTGTCTGCGATAAAAAAGAGATGATCACAGGTGAAGAACTGAAAGCAGGAGATGTTTTGATCGGTATGGCATCCACAGGTGTTCACAGTAACGGATTTTCTCTTGTCCGTAAAGTTTTTGATATGACAAAGGAATCTCTTGATACTTATTATGAAGAACTTGGAACAACACTTGGTGAAGCTCTTCTTGCCCCGACAAGAATCTATGTAAAAGCATTAAAGAGCATCAAAAATGCAGGTGTCCGCGTACATGCATGCAGCCATATCACAGGTGGCGGTTTCTATGAAAACATTCCGCGTATGCTCAAAGATGGTACACGTGCAGTAGTAGAGAAGAACAGCTATCCGGTACTTCCAATCTTCAAACTTCTTGCAGAGAAAGGTAACATTGAAGAACAGATGATGTACAACACCTACAACATGGGACTCGGAATGGTTCTTGCCGTAGATGCAGCAGATGTTGATAAAACAATGGAAGCAATTAAAGCAGCAGGCGATACTCCATATGTAGTCGGACGTATCGAAGCAGGTGAAAAAGGAGTGACTTTATGTTAAAAGTCGGTGTACTGGTTTCAGGAGGCGGCACAAATCTGCAGGCCATCCTGGATGCCATTGACAGTGGAAAGATCACAAATGCAGAAATATCTCTGGTCATCAGCAACAATCCAAATGCCTATGCGCTGGAGAGAGCGAAGAACCATAACATAGAAGCCGTATGTATTTCTCCGAAACAGTATGAAAGCAGAGAAGAATTCCACAAAGCACTTCTGGAAAAGCTGAAAGAGAGTGGCGTGGAGCTTATCGTTCTGGCAGGATTCCTCGTAGCAATTCCGCCGATGATCGTGGAAGCATATCCAAATAAGATCATTAATATCCATCCGTCACTGATTCCGTCTTTCTGCGGAGTTGGTTATTACGGACTTCATGTGCATGAGAAAGCGTTAGCAAGAGGGGTTCGTGTTACAGGCGCTACGGTACATTTCGTTGATACTGGCACAGATACCGGTCCGATTATTCTTCAGAAAGCAGTGAAGATTAAATCTGATGACACTCCGGAAGTTCTCCAGAGACGTGTTATGGAGAAAGCAGAGTGGAAAATTCTTCCTAAGGCAATCAATCTCATTGCCAATGGCAAGGTGAAGGTTGTGGATGGAAGAGTGGAAATAGAAGAATACGATACGGAAGAGTAGATACAAAAAGGAGCGGCAAGATAAAATGAAAGTCTTAATTGTAGGCAGCGGCGGCAGAGAACATGCGATTGCATGGAGTGTTTCAAAAAGCCCGAAAGTAGATAAAATTTATTGTGCACCTGGAAATGCAGGAATTGCAGAGCTTGCAGAATGTGTAGATATCGGTGCAATGGAATTTGAGAAACTTGCTGATTTTGCACAGGAAAAAGAAATCGATCTTACGATCATTGGCATGGATGATCCGCTGGTCGGTGGTGTCGTAGATGTATTTGAGTCCCGCGGTCTGAAAGTATTCGGACCAAGAAAGAACGCTGCAATCCTTGAGGGATCTAAAGCTTTCTCAAAAGATTTAATGAAGAAATACAATATCCCGACAGCAGCATATGAGAATTTCGATGATCCTGAGAAAGCACTGGAATATCTCCGCACGGAAGCCAGATTTCCCATTGTTCTGAAAGCAGATGGTCTTGCACTCGGCAAGGGAGTGCTGATCTGCAAGGATTTGAAAGAGGCAGAAGACGGCGTAAAAGAGATCATGGAAGATAAGAAATTCGGAAATGCCGGAAATACCATGGTCATCGAAGAATTTATGACAGGACGTGAAGTCTCTGTGTTATCATTTGTAGATGGAAAAACTATCCGTACAATGACATCCGCACAGGATCACAAACGTGCTCAGGACGGTGATCAGGGATTGAATACTGGCGGAATGGGAACTTTCTCCCCGAGTCCGTTCTACACAGAAGAGGTAGATGAATTCTGCAGGAAATATGTATATCAGCCGACAGTAGATGCAATGGCTGCAGAAGGACGCCCGTTTAAGGGAATCATTTTCTTTGGTCTTATGCTTACACCGGATGGTCCGAAGGTTCTGGAATATAATGCCCGTTTTGGCGATCCGGAAGCGCAGGTTGTTCTTCCTCGTATGAAGAACGATATCATCGAAGTGATGGAAGCCTGTGTAAACGGAACTCTGGATCAGATAAATCTTCAGTTTGAGGATAATGCGGCAGTATGTGTAGTCCTTGCAAGTGACGGATATCCTGTGAAATATGAAAAAGGTATTCCGATGTACGGATTTGAGAACTTCAAAGGTAAGGATGGTTATTATTGTTTCCATGCAGGAACCAAATTAAAAGATGGTCAGATCGTAACCAACGGAGGTCGTGTCCTGGGAATCACAGCTACAGGAAAAGACCTGAAGGAAGCAAGAAAAAATGCCTATGAAGCCACAGAGTGGATCACATTTGCAAATAAATATATGCGCCATGATATTGGAAAAGCAATTGATGAAGCATAAAAAATATTGATGTTTAAAAATAAACAGGAGACAAGGCTGGGATAAAAGTCCCATTCTTGTCTCCTGTTTTATGGTTGGCAGATACTTCTTCTGTCCAAAATGATCTCGATGTAATATTTTTTGAAAGAACGATAGAATCCACATAAATTATTTTGCATAAATAATACGAGCGATTTCCTTTACTTTTCATGCAATCTGTTATAAAATAGAAAAGTGCTGTAAAGCAAAGTTACAGATTGAGATGAATTGTAACGTAGCAGAAACAGCAAGGAGAAAGTTACTGTTCAGCATATGCACAGTAATGGGAGAAATATTATGAACAGGAAAAGTCAGAAAGAGATTCAGGTGACGACACATATGGTGCGCCAGTTTCTGCAGGAGAATGAAGATACCGGTTATCGGGATTTTCACAGCAATCTTCTGCCGGGTGTGGACAATGTTATGGGAATCAGACTTCCGGTGTTGCGAAAATTTGCAAAGCAGCTTTCTGGTATGGACTGGCAGGAATGGTTTGAACAGGCGGATGACCAGTGGTATGAAGAAACGATGCTTCGCGGATTGGTGAGTGCTTATGCAAAGATGGAATGCAAAGAACGCTTAACATATGTGGCAAAATTTGTGCCGGACATTAATAACTGGGCAGTATGCGATTGCTTTTGCAGTACATTAAAAGATGCAGATAAATACCAGACAGAATACTGGGATTTTATTGAAACGTATTTTACTTCGAATAAAGAATACGAAGCAAGATTTGCGGCAGTCATGCTTCTGGGACATTTTGTGAAGCGTGAATATTTGAAAGAGAGTATCAGACGTCTGGAGAGTATCACTCAGCAGGGATATTATACAAAGATGGCAGTGGCGTGGGCAGTATCTGTATATTTTGCGGCATTTCCGGATGAGATGCTGACATACTTGCAGGACGGTCACAAACTGGATGAATTTACATATAAGAAATCACTACAGAAGATCACAGAGTCTTATCGTGTTGATAAGGAAATGAAAAAGATCATAAAAGAAATGAGACAGAGAGGATAAAATAATGGGAATCAGCAAAGAAGAAGCAATCAAGGAATTACAGAACAGAGAGACAGTATTTGTTGCATACTCACAGGCTACCAAACTGCCATATGTGAAATGTGACGAAGAGACTTATAATGACCAGGCATGGATTTTTTCCACAGAAGAAGGAATCAAAGAATTCGGCAAAAAAATGCTGGAAGAAAAGGTTCTTCTTATGGGTATGAAATTTACCAAGAAGGATTATCCCAGATTATATGGAACTTTCTATGCAATTGGCGTAAATACAGTTGTATGGGTAGATGGTGAAGATAAAATTGAGATTGATCTTCCGGATGTTGCAAAACAGGCAGATATGAGCAAGATTGAGCCGGCTAAGAGACCGCTTCTGAATCCTACACTGGAGCTTTCCGGCATTTACTTTATGCAGGAACTCCGCCGTCCGGTAGAGAAGGATCAGCATGGAAATCTTCGTGAGCTTGAGGAAGAACTGATCGTAAACCTGAAGAAATCCGAATATCTGGTTGCTATGAATGTAGATCCTGAAGATCCTAAGAAGATCAATATTCCGTATCTCAAAAATAAAAAAGAAGAAATTCTCCAGCCTGTATTTACAGACGTTATGGAACTTGAGAAGTTTACAAAAGGTCAGAAGCTGCGTATTGCGAAAGTACCGTTTGCAAAACTTCCGGAGCTGTTAATCGATAAGGCAATGGCTTATGCAGTTAATCCATTAGGCTTTAACCTTGTTCTGAACAGAGAACAGCTCAATAAGATCATTGGCTTAAAATAATCAAGTCATGTAGATGAAATTCAGTTGACAGAAAGAAGATAAAGGGTGTGCATGCTGTGTGAGAACATGGCAGTACACCCCTTTTTGTTTTGAAAAATAATACAGCAATACGTCTTTCTGTTGCAAAAAATGTTGGTTTGTGCTAGGATATGTGTAACACAAAAAGGAGAAGAAAACGTATGATGATAGAAATAGATTTCAGCAGTGATGAAGCCATTTACATCCAGCTGACCAATCAGATCATCATGGGGATTGCTACGTCAAGACTGCAGGAGGGAGATACACTGCCATCAGTGAGACAGCTTGCAGATACAGTTGGGATAAATATGCATACAGTAAATAAAGCATATTCACTGTTGCGACAGGAGGGATTTGTCACTATCGACCGCAGACGTGGTGCAGTGATTTCCATTGATGTAAATAAAAGAAAAGCCTTAGAAGAACTAAAGCAGAATCTTATGGTAGCTCTTGCCAGAGGATGCTGTAAGAGTGTGACCAGAGAGGAAGTACATCAGCTTATTGATGAGATTTTTGATGAATATAATAAAGACAGATAGGAGGATTTTTAAGTGATCGATAATATTGATATTAGTGATTAAATGTGTTGAAATATGCTCATGGAGGTATTGCTATGAACACATCGAAAACACATCGAATATCACTAATTATAAAACAAAAGATTTTGCTGAATTATTAGGTGTCTCTGTGAAAACATTACAGCGTTGGGACAGGGAAGGAACGCTAAAAGCAAATCGAACTCCAACTGACAGGCGTTATTATACTTACCATCAATATCTTCAATTCAAAGGCATAGATACAGAGAATGATACTCGACAAATTGTTATTTATGCAAGAGTTTCTACAAGAGATCAAAAGGATGATTTACAGGATCAGGTATCGTTTTTACGTCAATTCTGTAATGCCAGAGGAGTGATTGTAGACCAATGTATTGAAGAGTATGGCAGTGGTTTAAACTATAACCGCAAAAAGTGGAATCAGCTGTTAGATGAAGTGATGGAACAAACAATTAAAACCATCATAGTTACACATAAAAACAGATTTATCAGATTTGGATATGACTGGTTTGAAAAATTCTGTATGAAGTTCAACACAACTATAGTGAACAATGAAGAACTATCACCGCAAGAAGAACTTGTACAGGATATTGTATCTATACTTCATGTTTTTTCCTGCAGATTGTACGGACTTCGTAAGTATTAATAACAAATAGAAAGGGATGAAGAGATTGCTAAAGAGCTTCAAGACGGAAATCAACCCAACTGAAGAACAGAAAGCCAGGATCCGCAGGACGATAGGCACTTGCCGATATGTCTATAACTTCTACCTTGGTCACAACAAAGCTCTGCATGATAATGGTGAAAAGTTTATGACTGGTAAGGACTTTAGTCTATGGCTTAACAACGAATACATTCCGGATAATCCTGACAAAACATGGATCAGGGAAGTGTATTCAAAAGCCGTAAAAAAGTCTATCGAAGATGGATGTACTGCTTTTACAAGATTTTTTAAACATCAGAGTGATTTTCCTAAATTTAAAAAGAAAGGTAAATCTGATGTGAAGATGTATTTCGTCAGAAATAACCCAAAGGATTGTCAATGCGAAAGGCACAGACTTAAGATCCCAACCCTGGGCTGGGTCCGTATCAAAGAAAAAGGATATATCCCAACAACAAAGGATGGATATATGATCAGAAGTGGTACAGTGTCTGTTAAGGCTGGCAGATTTTATGTTTCTGTTCTTGTAGAGATTCCTGATATCAATATCGACAATAACTCAAACGAGGGAATTGGTATAGACCTTGGACTAAAAGATTTTGCCATTGTTTCAAATGGAAAGACATACAGGAACATCAACAAATCGGCAGGATTAAAGAAACTTGAAAAACAACTGATCCGGGAACAGAGAAGTCTTTCCCGAAAATATGAAAATTTAAAGAAAGGAGAGTCCACTCAAAGAGCAAATATACAGAAACAAAAGCTTAAGGTACAAAAACTTCATCATAAAATGGATAATATCCGTACAGATCACATTAACAAGACAATCGCTGAGATAGTGAAAACCAAACCGTCTTACATAACGATTGAAGATTTAAATGTAAAAGGAATGATGAAAAACAGGTGTCTTTCAAAAGCTGTTGCATCTCAGAAGTTTTATGAATTTAGAACAAGGCTTAAAGCCAAGTGTGATGAAAACGGCATTGAATTAAGGGTAGCAGATAGATTTTATCCATCTTCAAAGACCTGTCACCATTGTGGTTCTGTCAGGAAAAATTTAAAGCTTTCAGATAGAATTTACAGATGTGAATGCGGCTATGTTGCAGACAGGGATCTCAATGCGGCACTTAATTTAAAAGATACTAAAACTTACAGGATTGCATGATTAAAAGCAAATGTAAGTATGTACCGAAGGCTATTTCGGGAATTAACGACTGTGGAGTGTACAAGAACCTGTGAGTAGCGTATTGCCTGCAATCGTCAAAACATACACAATGAAGCAGTAAGAAGTATTCGTGAGGACTTCAATTTCTCGATGTGTTTGAGTATATTTAAACATATTTGGAGTGGCAGAGGACATGGAGAGACAATTTACCAGACAGGCAGAGAATGCCCTCAAATTGGCAACGACAATTGCGAAATCCTGTGGACATGGATATATCGGAACAGAGCATCTTCTTGCAGGTCTTTTGAAAGAACCTGAAGGCACTGCGGGAAAAGTGCTGCAGGAATTTAACGTAGAAGAAGAAAAACTCAGGGAACTTATCAGCAGCCTGGTTACACCGGTTCAGGGCAATACTGCGGTAGCAGAAACAAAAGATCCCCAGTACAGCCCGAGAGCAAGAAGGATTATTGAACAGGCGAAGGAAGATGCTGAGAGTATGGAATGTCTTTGCGGAACAGAGCACCTGTTGCTTTCGCTTCTGAAAGAGACAGATTGCGTAGCGACCAGACTGCTTTTTACAATGGGAGTAAATATCCAGAAGTTGTTTGCGGCTATCCTGACAGCTATGGGATTTGACAATGATACCATTGCAGAGGAATTTCAGTACGCAAGGAATGCGGGAAACAAAAAAGTGACCAGTACCCCTACGCTGGATCAGTACAGTCGTGACCTGACACAGCTTGCAGCAGAGGGAAAACTGGATCCTGTGATAGGGCGTGATAAAGAAATTACCAGACTGATTCAGATTCTGAGCAGACGTACGAAGAATAATCCGTGTCTGACAGGGGAACCCGGAGTAGGTAAGACTGCCATTGTAGAGGGACTTGCACAGCGCATCGTTATGGGAATGGTTCCGGATACAGTGAAGGATAAGCGTCTTGTTGTGTTAGATCTTTCCGGCATGGTTGCGGGAAGCAAATACAGAGGTGAATTTGAGGAACGCATTAAGAATGTGATCCAGGAAGTAAAAGAACATCAGGGAATTCTGCTGTTCATTGATGAAATCCATACCATCATCGGAGCAGGTGGAGCGGAGGGAGCACTGGATGCTTCTAATATCCTGAAACCTTCTCTTTCCAGAGGTGAGATTCAGCTTATCGGCGCGACTACTCTGGAGGAATACCGTAAATATATTGAAAAAGACGCAGCACTGGAACGAAGATTCCAGCCTGTGACAGTGGAAGAACCATCTTCAGAGGAGACTGTTGAGATCCTTAAAGGTCTGCGTCCATATTATGAGAAACATCATGGGGTAAAGATTGAAGATGAGGCACTTGAGGCAGCAGTAAAAATGTCACAAAGATATATCAATGACCGTTTCCTTCCGGATAAGGCAATTGATATTATTGATGAAGCAGCATCAAAGGTTCAGCTTGTGGGTTATCAGTCAGCACCTGAAATGGAACAATATGAACTGGAACTGAATGAACTTCGTGAGGAGAAAGAACAGGCAGTTAAGACTGCAGATATTGAACGCGCAAAAAAAGCACAGGTACGCCAAAATGAAGTGGAAGCCGAAATGGAGAAAATCCGGATTAAGACTGAACGCAGAAATAAGAGGAAAAAACTTGTTGTAGATGAAGCTGCTGTTGCAGAGACGATTTCTGACTGGACAAAGATTCCTCTTCAGAAACTGACAGAGGGAGAAACCAAACGTCTTGCTCGTCTGGAAAAAGAACTCAGGCAGAACAACCCGGTGCGCTGCCAGCGGGTGACGGGTGCTTCCCTTACAAACCAGCCTGTTATCCAAAACGCCACGGCGGCAAAGACGCACCGTACCGTGGCACCCGTCAACGCACCCATCCACAAAGGCAACAGAAACTTCAGTCCATTCATGTTCAGTCCCGCCATGACGCGCGATGCCACCATGCTGAGATTGGCTTCTACTTTCTTATCTTTCATAGGCTTACCCTTTTTCTTGTTTTGAGGTATTGAGAACGCAGAGACAACGGAATTGTTCGGAAAAGGGAGACCGGATGCCAAAACAATTCGTAACTTTGAGATGTTTTAAGAATAAAGAAGGAGGTAGTTCATATGGCAAAAACAAAAGAAGAACAAGCAGCCCGCCCTAAGCCGACATCGCAGCCCGAGCAAGCACCGCAACAGGAAAAACAAATTCTCGTCTTCTCCACCCGTTTGTATCAGGACATCCGAACAGCCTGCCGCCAACTGGACGAAGGACAGGGACAAGAAGACCTAACCATCAGTAAGGAGGTAGAAGCATGGCTAAAAAGATAACCTGGTCGCCACTGGCCAAAGCAACCCTAAGGGAGATCCTGCTTTCCTCAGTAGAAAAGCAAGGAAACAAGCAGGAAGCCAAGAGAGTGTTTTCGTTACTCGAAAGTGCGTTGTACCGCATCAGTAAGAATCCCTTCATCGGCTCGCCCACCGAAATAGAGAACATACGTTACCTGTCTCCCTACCCCGACTATACCGTCTTCTACCGGCACAGCCTGCAACAGATTGAGGTACTTGTGCTATGGAATAACCGCTATAAGCTGGGAAGAGTAGAAACCATCACCAAAGAAAACGGATAAAAAAGGAGGGTGTGTCAAAACAGTTAATGAATGATTCTTTAGACGCGGATCAAGCGGATTGAGCCGATTATCGACTTATTTATCCGCTTTATCCGCAGAATCCGCGTCTGAGAAATCTCTTTTTGATAGTTTTGACACATCCCCCTTATCTTATTCTCAGGGTTTCCCTCTTATACTTTCATCAAATAGCTTTTGAAGTCGGCAAAGTCTTTCGACATGGGTAAGCTCTTCTTCTCACCACGCATAAAGGCTTGCAGTTTCTCCGGTATTTCAATCGTCTCACCGATAATCTTCTCCACCGTATCTTTGAACTTTGCCGGGTGCGCCGTTTCCAGGAACACACCCGTTTCGCCGGGCTTCAGCCCTTCGGCAAGGGCACGGAAGCCGCAGGTGCCGTGCGGGTCGAGCAGGTAATGGCCTTTCTTCCAGATTATCTGCATGGTCTCGGCTATCTGTTCATCGGTATAGGTGGCACCGCTGATCTCAGCAGAAATAGCGGCATGACTGCCACCGTAAAGGTCGAGCACACGGGCAAAGTTACTGGGATCGCCCACATCCATAGCATTGGCAATGGTGGCGATGCTGGGACGCGGGGTGTAAACACCCGTCTGCAAGTATTGGTAGAAGATGTCGTTGCGGTTGTTGGAAGCGATGAAACGGCGTACGGGCAATCCCATGCGCTTGCCAAAGAGTCCGGCGGTAATGTTGCCGAAGTTGCCGCTGGGCACGCAGATAACAACATTGTCCGCTTTGCCGGCACGTTTCAGTTGGGCGTATGCATAGAAGTAATAGAACGCTTGAGGCAGGAAACGGGCTACGTTGATGGAGTTGGCGCTGGTAAGTTGCAGATGCTCGTTCAGTTGCTTGTCCATGAAAGCAGACTTTACCAATGCCTGGCAGTCGTCGAACGTGCCGTCTACTTCGAGGGCGGTGATGTTCTGTCCCAGGGTGGTGAACTGTTTCTCCTGAATCTCGCTGACTTTACCTTTCGGGTAGAGTACATAGACGTGGATGCCTTCTACGCCGAGGAAACCGTTGGCAACGGCACTGCCCGTATCGCCGGAAGTAGCTACCAGTACATTCACACGGCTTTTGCCTTCTTTCTTGATGAAGTAACCCAACAGGCGTGCCATGAACCGCCCGCCCACATCTTTGAAGGCAAGCGTCGGACCGTGGAACAGTTCGAGGGAGTAGATATTCTGCGTAACCTGCACCAAAGGTACATCGAAGTTCAGCGTGTCATATACAATCTGTTTCAGCACGTCGGCAGGGACGTCCTCACCAAAGAAGGCATCTGCCACGCGGTAGGCTATCTCCTGGAAGGAAAGGGTGTCGATGCTGTCGTAGAATTCCTGCGGCAGCGGCTTGATGGTGAAGGGCATAAAGAGCCCCTTGTCTGCGGCAAGCCCGCGCACTACGGCTTCTTCGAGGGTAGCTTCGGGGGCTTGTTTGTTGGTACTATAGTATTTCATAATCGTTACTTCATAAATTCATTAATAAACTCGTCTTCTTTCATCAGTCCGTAACTGCCGTTGCAGGCAGATACTTCATCGTACGTCTGCACCTCGTCCGGCTCGATGCCCGGATACCAGATGAGGAAAGGAATTGGTTCGTTGGTATGTGTGCGAAGTTCGCAGGGGGTGGGATGGTCGGGCAATACGGCAATGGCGACGGGTTCGTCCCAGTTCTTCACTGCTTCGTAGATGGGGCCGACGGCACGCTTGTCCAGGTTCTCGATGGTCATGGTCTTTAAAGGGATGTTTCCCTCGTGCCCTGCCTCATCGCTGGCTTCGATATGGAGATAGACGAAATCGTCTGTTCGCAGCGCTTCGAGGGCGGCGGCAACTTTGTTCTCGTAGTTGGTATCGTAAAGCCCGGTGGCACCTTCTACGGTGATGCGGCGCAGTCCGGCGTAGTAGCCGATGCCGTTAATCAGGTCTACGGCAGAAATTACAGCACCGCGTTTCACCTGCGGGAACTTGTCGGAGAGGCGTTCCATCTGCGGACGGTAGCCGGGACTCCAGGGCCAGATGCTGTTGGCAGGGTCTTTGCCTTCGGCAATGCGCTTTTGGTTGATAGGATGGTTCTGCAAGAGTTCTTGCGAACGGAGAATCAGGTCATTAATCAAGTCCGCCGTCTGACTGGGAGTAAGGTCTGCCCCACCCTCAGGAGCGGTAATGTTTTCTGTGCCCGCCATCGGTTTCACCATCAACGGGCGGAAAGGTTTCAAGGGGACATCGTGCGGCGGCGTGCAGTCGATGCGCTTGTCACCGCCTTTTATTACCAGCAGGTGGCGGTACTGCACGCCCGTATAGAAGTCCACCCGTTCGTCGCCCAACTGTTCTTGCAGGTATTGCACCAATACATCTGCTTCTTCGGTAGTGATGTGCCCGGCAGAATGGTTCTTTATATGATCGCCTTCAATACAGATAATGTTGCAGCGCATCGCTATCTCACCCGGCTTCAGGTCTACCCCGATGCTTGCCGCTTCGAGCGGGCCACGGCCTTCGTACACTTTCGGCAGATTATAGCCCAGGACGGACATATTTGCCACCTCGCTCCCCGGATGGAATCCTTCGGCAACGGTCAGCAGCCGCCCTACACGTCCCATACGCGCCAGTTTGTCCATATAAGGTGTGGCGGCAGACTGCAACAACGTTTGGCTGTTCAGTGCTTTCACGGGCCAGTCGGCCATGCCGTCACCTAATATTATAATGTGTTTCATAACTTTAATTGATAGGTGATAAATGATAGGTGATAGGTGATAAATGATAGATATCGCACTAACACAGCGCAGCTATCTATCAACTATCATCTATCAACTATCACCTAATTAAACGTTCGCAATACTCATAATATCCGCAAATACTCCCGCAGCCGTTACACCTGCACCGGCTCCGTAACCTTGTATCATCATCGGATATTCCTTATAGCGTTCCGTAGTCAGCAAGATGATGTTGTTGCTGCCTTCCAGTCCGTAGA